>Ga0210406_10001017_pt1 | contig 35912 bp, 31 predicted proteins | sample IncBWC30MmetaG_FD_155454 | JGI IMG/M metagenome (GOLD analysis project Ga0210406, IMG submission 155454) | Forest soil microbial communities from Barre Woods Harvard Forest LTER site, Petersham, Massachusetts, United States - Inc-BW-C-30-M | ecosystem: Environmental > Terrestrial > Soil >... | reverse complement strand
TGGGTTCGGTACAACGTCGTCAATGTTGACCTTCGTGCGGTAGGTGCGCAGGACCGTCCGATCAAGGCGACGCTCCTGCAACCCGATGACATTCGGTCGGAAATCTGCGGTAGTCTGATTGGTCATGACTGGCCCTCTTCTAACAACGGGTCCAGATCGGCGACGGTTCCGATGATGCGACCGATATCCGTTTCGAGGTCGCCCTTGGCCTTCTGAATGGCCTTGTAAGCCTCGCCCTGCTTTTCCCAGTTATTTTTGTGCCACTTGATCTCCTTAGCTTGGAACTCGAGCAAGTCCTCGGCCTGCTTTTCGATCCTACTGAGAAGCTGCGTGCAACGCTCCGACACAATAAATTCAAAGAGCTCCGACATTTTGCTCTCGCGCTCAACACGGCTGACGCGGAGCGTATACATCTGCGTCATGTGGCCGCGGATGATTGTAGCGATCGCAACCACGCGGGCCGGGCTGACAAGAACAACGCCATCCTGCACGTGGACGTGCCGCGTTCCTTGCGGGAATTTATAGGTGGATAGGATCGCGTGCTCGGCCTTATCGGCGATCTGATCCGCCTTCAACTTGGTGACATGCTCCGTTCGGAACTGGTTGTGGTTTTTCGAGTCGTAGAGGATCGTGCCGCAGTCGTTGCCGTTCATCATCACGGTATGCCGGATATCAGCACCCGGCGACCCCTTCCGAATACGCTGAATATTGTCGTCGGGAAACTCGGCTTTGAGCGCCTCGAACAGGTCGATTTCAGCGCCCTCGCCAAGTTCTTCATTGCTCTTTTTCTCAAGCGTGCGCTTGAGTTCTTCGACCTTGTTGGTGAGTTTAAGGTTCTCCTCGAAGAACTTCGATTTCTCGGCGTTGACGGCATCCACCTTCGCCTTCTCAAGAGCCTCCCGCTGCTCGGCGAGGCGCGCGGCGAGGGCCGCTTCCTGCTGTTCGATCGTCGTGTTGAGCTTCTTCTCGGCAGCTTGGGCTTTCGTGCTCGCCTCGATGAGGGCTTGCTCATTTTCCATCATCTTGGCCTGCATCGCGGCCTCTGCGGTGGCAGTTGCTTCCTGGCAGATACGGATGGCCTCGGCCGCCGCATCCTCCTTCACCTTGGTGAGTTCCGCATCCTTGGCCTGCTGAAGCGCTGTGAGTTGCTCCTGTAGGACCGCGCCCTTCTGCTCGGCCGCCTCGATCTGCGTCCGCAAAGCTGTATCCAACTCAGCGCGAGCCGTCTCGCTTGCAGCAAGTTTCTCGGCCATGGCGGCTTCAGCAAGCTGCTGCGCTTCTGTGCGGATAGCGGGTTCCCGAGCCTCGGCATCGGCCTTGGCTGCGGCAAGAGCCGCCGCGCTCGCCTCGCGTTCCTTCTGAAGTTGGGCCTGGTGATCGGCGCTGGCTTGCTCCGCAGCTTCGCGCGCCGTCTGCTCCTGCTCGATCTTGGCCTGAAGTGCCGCCTCCAATTGCTGACGATTTGTCTCGCCGGCGGCGATCTTCTCCGCAGCAGCGGTTTCGGCGATCTTCCTGGCTTCCTCCCGTGCGGCAGCTTCGCGGGCCGCGCTCTGACGGCGTTCAAGTTCCAGGTTGGCTTTGCCTATAGCCTCCGCCTCGATCCGTTCGGCCTCAAACTTCTGCTCAAGGCGGGCGGTGATCGCGAGTGATTGTTCGCGCTCCCGCAAAGCAATCTTGCCGCTGATCTCCTCAAGTTTTTCGGGCGGAATTTCTTGTTCGCACCAAGGGCAGGTCTCGCCCTTGGCATGGAGGTGAGAGGACAAGCTGGGGCGGAAAGGTGTGACGGCGCGGGGTTGAGAAATCATGGCGAGGGTCCGAATCGGGGTTGAATATAGGTCCTAGATTGTCCTATTTTGTCCTAAAGTCAACAGGCAATTCACGCCGCGCTCACGGTCCTTTCGGCACCCAGCGGCAGGATAACGAGGGTAGATGAGAAATAGCGGGACAAGGATCTGGCAAGTGGGCTCAGCCGGGGGTTCCCCACAAAGGTTGGCCATCTTGGATCAGGCATTGCGACGCCAGGCCTACACCAGATTGAGATGGCCCTCACCCGGCGTGATTTCGATCGAGTGGTCCTGGGACATCCCTACATGCAGTTCCGCACCGCCGGAGGCGAGAATTGCGCGAGAATTGCGCCAGCTCAGTCGTGGTCATGGGGCCAAGTCCAAAAGGGAGGCCCAGGATGGGTAGCAAGTGAAGTTGCCCCGTGAGGGCCAACAGCCCGACGCGCATGGCAAAGGACGTTATCAGGCGCAAGATTCCCGAAAGGGGTACATTGGATCACAAAGCCATCCATCACTTCATTGAGTAAATCGGGGCAGAGCAATGCGCGCCGCGCGATATGCATGCCTCCCACGGCGCGACCTGTCCCTAAACGTACGCCACCAAGCGCCGCTGCGCGCAGGTGTCGCCGTCGATATAGCGCTCGGTGGTCTCGATCGACCGATGCCCCGCGAGCAGCTGCACGTCGCGCAGGCTGCAGCCGGAGCGGTGGATGTTGCGGGCCGCCATCGTGATGAAGCTGCGGCGTCCGGAATGCGACGAGCAGCCCTCGTAGCCGAGCTCCTGGAAGAGCGCCACGAACCAATTGACGATGCTGTTCGCCTTCAGATGCGAGCCGCGATAGGAGCGGATCACCGGCCCGACCGGCTCCGTGGTGCGCGCCAACCGCTCCAGGGCGCGCCGCAGATCGGGATGCATGGGAATGCGCCGTCCGCCGCGCTTCTTCGCGATGACGTCGCGGACGTGGATCGTGCCGGACACCCGACCCTGCGCGTCGAGGACCATGGACCAATCGAGGCCGGCGATCTCGCAGGCGCGCAGGCCAGCTTTGATGGAGAGCAGGATCATCGCCCGGTCGCGAGCGGGGAACGAGGAACGCGAGACGCGGCGCAGCATGCGCTTCAGCATCGGGGGCGTGACGACTTTGGCTTGTTTGCCGGACATGGGTTAGTCTCCTGAGGTTGAGGGGCGTGAGGGAGGGAGCGCCGTCGATGGTGCGGCGGCGCTGGCAGTTGCGGTGCGGGTTGGGCAGGGTTCTCCCGCGCGCGGGGAGCTCGCTGGGCGCTCAGTATTCGTCGGCGCGCATGACCGTCAGCACGCGCGTGGTGACCGCGGGATCGGCGGGATCGGGCGAGCCCATCTCGGTCGCGCGGTCATACAAGTCGATCTTCCAGAAGCAGCGGACGCCGCCCTCGTCGATCGCGCCGAAGTCGTGCTCGCCGTGGGGATCGTTGTCGTCAGTGAAGACGTCGAAGGCGCGAACCTTCGCGAGCAGCGAGCGACGTTGCTCGACCGGCATGGCCTCCACGCCCGCGGTGATCATGACCATGCCGCCGACGAAGGTGTGGCGGAAGGCGTCGTTGAGGGCGCGGATGCGTTCGGCGGTGGACATGGTTGTGCTGGTCATGGCTTGGTTCCTTGATGTTGGGGGATTGGGTGGCGCGCGCCTGGTTCACCAGCGCGCAGAATCAAGAGGGGCGACCCGAGGGCCGCCCCATGCGAAGGGAATGATGATCGTCGCGCCTGGCGGCGGTCTCATTCGCCCGCGCTACTTGCCCGAGACGCGGAACTGAGGATGCACGATCCCGACGTTTCTCGGTGCGATCTTGAACGCCGGATACTCCGGGCTCGGTGCGATCTTGAACGCCGGATATTCTGGCGCGTCGAACCACTCGAGCGTGCATTTGCCGGGCTCGATCCGCCTCACGGTCGCGAGCCAGAAGCCCTCGAATTCGCGCTTCTCGTTCCAATAGGCGGCCAGCACCCTCGCGCCGACCCGCAACGCGTCCCAGGGATTGGGCGTGCTGGCGAGGTCCGATCCGGCGGTCGACAATCGTTCAGGACCGGTGGCGTTCATGTTTTGTTCTGCTTCGGGTTTCGTCGCCGGCGACGTGGCGCTTTCCGGCTGGGACGGGTCGGGCGCGCCCGCTGCCTTGCGGACATGTTCCTCGATCCGCCGGTAGACCTCCGCGGAGACGGAGCCGACGATCATGCGGCCGCTCCCTTTGAGGACGCCTTCATGCGCTCCGGCGGCGAGAGCCTTGTCCGCATCGGTCCGCAATTCGATCACGGAAAACTTCAACGCCTCCGCAGCAGCCTTGACGGCCTCCTTGTCCTCCGCCCGGAACCAGGAGGCCTGGGTCAACGCCGGACCGCTGGGAGTGCCGTAGACGAGGATGGCGGGCGCTGGGTTTGATTTTGGTTGGGTTGGGTTAGTCATTGAAACAATCTCCTTGAATCAAAAGGACCCCCAATGGGGGTCCCGGTGTTGGACGCAAACGAAGACGCGAACGCGATCACGATGGTGGGTGGGAAAGGGTGACGTGACGCGCCCATGAATTCCCACAATACCATTATGTCACAATTATACTTATATGTCAAGTAGATAATAAAATCGACCCGAACAAATCACAATTGTCTCTGTGTTATTCCAAAGCAGGTCGCGGTGTGAACGTCTCTGGCGAAGGCAAGCCTGCGAGATCGTTGATCGCTGTCGCGTTCGAGTTGTTGCTAATCGGTAGCTAATGAATTTCACCGACATCAGGTCGGTGGCACGAACGCTCTATATGACGTTGACTTTTTTGGTGGAGCTGAGGGGAATCGAACCCCTGACCTCTGCAGTGCGATTGCAGCGCTCTCCCATCTGAGCTACAGCCCCGTCGCGCGGCTGTTTACGTGCGCGTCCGATGCCTGTCAACGACATCGGCGTGGAGGTTGTGGAGGTTTGGGGCGTCTCCGCTTCAACGGCAGCCTCTCAACAGGTTGGAAAACTCATGCGTGCGATCCTCGACATCGTGATGGTTGTCCTCAATCTTTACACCTGGATCATCATCGCGGGCGCCGTCCTTTCCTGGCTGATTGCTTTCGGGGTGGTGAATATCCGCAACGACTTCGTGCGCTCGATCTGGAACTTGTTTCTCGCCCTGACGGAGCCCTTCCTGCGGCCAATCCGCAACTTCCTGCCGTCCACGGGAGGCATCGACATTTCTCCGATCATCCTTTTGCTTGCCGTCATGCTGATCGAGCGGATCATCATTTATTACATCTATCCGAACGTCTTCTGACGCATCGGGATGGCTGCCTCCGTTCTCCCTAAGACCGCGGCAGGCCGGTTCTTCGAGGACTTTCGCCTCGGCGAGACGATCCGTCACCCGACGCCGCGCACGCTGAACAGCGGCGACGCCTCGCTCTATTCGGCTCTCACCGGCGCGCGCTTCGCACCACAAAGCGCGGAAACCTTCGCTCGCGCCATCGGCTACCCGGCAAGCCCGATCGACGATCTGCTCGCCTTCCATGTCGTATTCGGCAAGACGGTGTCGGACGTCTCGTTGAACGCGGTCGCCAATCTCGGCTATGCCGATTGCCAGTTCTTGAAGCCGGTCTTTCCGGGCGACACGCTGTCTGCCGTTTCGCAGGTGATCGGGCTCAAGGAGAACTCGAACCGGCAGAGCGGCGTCGTCTACGTGCGCTCGCAGGGCTTCAATCAGCGCGGCGAGACGGTCATTGATTACGTGCGCTGGGTGATGGTTAGAAAGCGCGACGTGAGCTCCCCCGCGCCTGAGGCCCATGTTCCCAAACCGTCCTGGGGCGGTCGCCGTCGCGAGTCTCGGCGCAGCCTGTCCGCGGATCGACCGCGCCGCGTTCGACCCGGAGCTCAGCGGATCGGCCTACTGGTTCGAGGACTATCGCGCCGGCGAGCGGATCGATCATGTCGACGGCGTCACCGTCGAAGAGGCCGAGCACCAGACGGCGACCCGGCTCTATCAGAACGCCGCCAAGGTGCATTTCAACCAGTTCAGCGAGGGCCAGGGGCGCTTCGGGCGGCGGCTCGTCTATGGTGGGCACGTGATTTCGCTCGCCCGAGCGCTCAGTTTCAACGGCCTCGCCAACGCCTTCCATATCGCGGCGGTCAACGGCGGCCGCCATGTCGCGCCGCTCTTCGCGGGCGATACGGTGTTCGCGTGGAGCGCGATTGTCGAGACCGCGGCGCTGCCCGCCCGCGACGACGTCGGCGCGCTCCGAGTGCGCACAATCGCGACCAAGAACCGCCCCTGCGCCGACTTTCCGTGGCGCGAGGGCGAGGGGTACGAGCCCCATGTCGTGCTCGAGCTTGACACCTGGGCGCTTGCGCCGCGACGGCCCTGACCATGCGGTTGCCGGCCGACGCGGTACTCCTCATCGTCGACGCGCAGGAGGCGGTGGATTGCCTGCGCCACGGCGTTGGCGCTTGCGCGGAGGTTGAGAAGAACATTGCCGCCCTTGTCGCTGCGTGGCGGGCTGAGGGGCTGCCGCTGGCCCACGTCGGCCGACAACCGGCCGGCTCTCCTCTCCCGCCGCTCGACGGCGAGATCGTCATCGTCCGCAACGCGACAAGCGCCTTTGTCGGCGCCGACCTCGAAGCCAGACTCGACGAACTCGGCGCGACGACCCTGGTGCTATGCGGCGCGCTCGCGACCCATGCGCTCGAAGCATCCGCGCGGCACGCCGGCGACCTCGGCTATCAGGTGTTTGTCGTCGCCGACGCGTGCCGGGCGGTTGACACGGCCGATCTCAGAGGGCGGCTCTGGCCGGCTGAGGACGTGCGGGCGCTGGCGCTCGCGCATCTCAAAGGCGAGACTGCGACCATCGTCGACGTCGCGACAACGCTCCGAGCCGCCGCGACGGCCAAGTCGCGCCAGCGCCGCGAGGCGGGAAGAGCCTAACGGCGCGGATCAGTCTCGCTCCTGGCTATCGGTGAGGCGACTGGGGTTGGCTTCCGGGCGCCCGCGCACAAGTTTACGCGATCGAACGATTTCAGGGGCTTAACTGCGCTTTTGCGCAACTTTCTCGCCCTCCTTCGGTCTTATCCTCTTCGAGGATGCGATGCCGCGCATACCTCTTGAGACATCAGGCCCTCGAGGACAGCGCGGCGCCTCAGCCGTTGCGTTTCGTGCGTCGAAGAGGCCAAAAAAGGCGAAAGCGAAACGCATATTTCGCGATGCGAAACGAAACGTTTCGCTTCGGGGATCGTAAGTTATTGATATCATTACGAGCGATGAATCAGTGATTTCGCGGGATTGTGTGTTTTCAAGAACTTAACTGCCTTTTCGTTTCGCGCTTTTCACCGCATACTCCGCTGGCCCAAAAATCTCGCTCCGGCGCAACCACAAGCGGCGGCTTGAACGATCTGTTTCGGTCTCCAAGGCAGGCGTCTCAAAGTTCAAGGATCATAGGTTACATTTCTGAATTTGTCAACTATTGCCGCTTACTTCTAATATCTGGAACAGGAACTAAGCGCGAGTGGATTCGCGCGAGGCGCCATAGCCGCGAGACGGAGCGCCTTCTCGTATTGGTTCACAAATGTTTGACCACCGAAAAGTAACGCGCGACCTCTGCCTGTCAAAATTCAATCGATCACGCAATTGTTACTCAACTCTTTCCAATGTCTGCCCCGAATAAATCGGGCCACCTCAGTGTTCACTGCCGGTCGATGATGGGATCACAACACCGGCGCCAATAGAACAGTGGACGGTCTGTATAAGACCGGCCATAGGGTGATTCTCGCGCTAAGTTGCAGAGGAGTGCTCGTCATGAGATGGTTTTGGTTGACCAAATCCATCATGCACCGGTTGTTCCTGGCTAATATCTCCTCTTTATGATCGATTTACAGCAATATTTATAAGCTTTAAAACAATGTTTATAACAATGGCGCGGGTATCTTTATAGTATCTTTATAGCAGATAGCCAAAGTATATTCATTCGCAACAGATCCATCACGCGATGTTTATTTGCCATCCAACTTCAGCGCGAATAAATCGGCCCCCTCGGTGTTCACTGTTGGTCGCACCAGGGCGGTTTGCGGCGGCTTTTTCAACGGGAGCGATGGCCGCATTGCGCCAAAAATCGAGAGGACAGCACGTAATGACCAAATTACTTCCCTTTACATCTGTCATGACTACGGCAACGGCGTTCGCTGCATTGTGCGCGGGTGCATTGTGCGCGGGCGCCGGAGTCGCTAATGCCGCCGACGGCTTTACTCAAAACAACCTCGTCTCGAACATGCCGGGGCTCGCAACAATAACTGACTCCAGCCTGGTGAACCCTTGGGGTGTCTCGTTCGCGAACGGGAGTCCCGTCTGGATTTCGGACCAGGGCACACAGACGAGCCCGCTTTTTTCGGTGACGGGTAGCACAGGCGTCTCCGGGCCTCTGTTCACTGTCAACATCCCTCCCGCGGGAGTCTCAGGTCCGACCGGGCAGGTCGCCAACGCATCGGGGTCGGGTTTTAACGTCGGGAACGGGGGGGATGGCAAAGCCGCTAACTTCATCTTTGCCAACCTGAACGGCTCGATCTCCGCTTGGAATGGCACCCCGCAAACCCAAGCATTCACCCAAACGTCCGTCGCCGGCGCGAGCTTCACCGGGCTCGCCATTAATTCGACCGACACGAGGTTGTTCGCCGCCAACGATGCGGGCGCCGGCAGCATCGACGTGTTCAACAGGTCGTTCAACATGGAATCCCTGGGCGCATGGAAACCTTGGGCGGCAACGCGTTCGCGACACCGACGGCGGTCATGGCGGCCGGGCTCGTCCCCTTCAACGTGACGGATCTTGGCGGCAATGTATTCGTGACCTACGCGCCGTCCGGCCACGCCGCGCAGACGGCCGCCGTCGCGGGTCAGGGCGCCGTGGCGGAATTCAGCGAGAGCGGAGCCCTTGAGAACATGAAGGTCGGCGGCCAGCTCGCTTCGCCGTGGGGCGTTGCCCTCGCCCCGATGAGCTTCGGCAAGTTCGGTGGCGACCTCCTCGTCGGTAATTTCGCCTTCGGCGACAGCGTAATCAACGCTTTCAACCCAACGACCATGGCATTCGAGGGCTCAATCGACGTCAACGTCGGCGCCGGCAACATGCCGGGCGGTCTGTGGTCCCTGGTGTTCGGTGGCAGCGGGATGGACGGAAACCCGGACACCCTCTTCTTCACCGACGGCATCAACGGGGAGACGGGCGGGCTCTTCGGGTCGATTACTGCGGCGGCCGCGGGGTCGCTCAGCGCCGTCCCGGAACCTTCCACCTGGGCCATGATGCTGGCCGGATTTGGCGGACTCGCGCTCTTGGCCGCGCGGCGGCGGCGAGCGTCACCGGCAATCGGCTGACACAATTTCGGGGAACCGCTTAAGGTCGGGCGGTTCCTCTCTTGCAGTCCTGCGGATGTGGATATTTTTAGTTCGGGCGCGAATAAATGCGCTCGCAGCGGGTTAATTGCCGGAAGAGGAAAGAACCGTCCGGGATCGGGCGGTTTTTTCCGTGTCGGTTTTTTCCGTGTTACTCGCGCCCCCCGCGAAACTTTGGCCGAGGCTGTGGCGTATGATCAAGGCCAGGCGCGGCGATCATGCGCGTCGGGCGGCCCGTGATTGGAGATCGGATCATGTCTGGCCAAACATTGACCCGTCGCGCCGCGATTGCGGCCTGCGGCGCGTTTGTGCTTGTCACGGCGATGCCGGGCGGGACTGCGCTGGCGCAGTCGCGCCCCGTGGTCGGCGCTATCCGGGTCGACGTTGCGCCCCTGCGCGCCAATGCCGGCGACCCGACGGCGACCTGGGCCGAGCAGGAACTGCCGCGCCAACTCGCCCAGGCATTCTCCGGTCGCCTGACGCCAAAAGGCGGCACCCTGGTCGTGCGGATAGACTCTCTCACTTTCGGGCCGAACAAAGACGGCTGGGCTTGGGACAACATTAGCGGCCTCGCGACGGTCGGGGGTGTTGAGTGGCCCGTGCGGGCGACCTGGAGATATCAGGCTTCGGCGATCGATCAGCCGATGTTCGTGCAATCCAATCATGCCCGTGTTTCGGCGTTGGTGCAGGCGCTGGCGTTCTGGATTGCGCGAGATCTCTGATCCGGCAAGGTGAGCTGTCTTTTTTCGGGCTGATGGCGGCGAAAGACTGGCCGGCCTCGCCGCAGCGTCACCGCGCTAAAATTTCGGTCCGGTATTTGGGTGCAAGCGTCGCGAGCAGCTTGCCCTTCTCGGCCTGCGTTTCAGGGCTCACTTTCGGCGCCGGCGCGGTGCGGCTGTCGAGGGGGAAGCCGATGGCCAGGAACAGTTCCTCCTGTCCTGCCGGCGCACAGAGACAGAGAATGCGCGCCATCTTGCCCGACATATTCTTGAACGCATGCGGAGCGTTGGCCGGAATGTTGACGGTCGATCAGGCGCGGACGGTCTGCGTCTGGCCACGGAAGGTGAGTCGAGCTCTCCCTCCAGAAGCGTGAACATCTCCTCGAAATCGTGACGATGCGGGGGCGGACCGCCGCCGTCCGGCACGAGCATGTCGATGAGGCAATAGCGCCCGGCCGTCTGAGCCCCCGACACAAGGATCGTGTATGTGCCGCCAGCCACAGAGACATGTTGCAGTCCGGCGCCCGTCTGGATCGGCGACCGTCAATTGACGGGTCGTATCGTCGGACGGAATCACGGAAGGGGGAGTCATTGCGCGCCCCTTGTCCATTTCTCAGAAGAGGCTTTGCGCGTCCCGACCGTTTTATCGCTGCCTCTTGCTCCGCGCCAGCGCGTCCTGACGCGAACCGCTGGCTTACGATTACTCCGCAGCTTGCGCCGGCTCCCACGGGCGCTCCCCATGCGCGGGCTCAGGCTCAGTTTTCGGCGTTCGCGCCTTGGCCTTGGCTTTCTTTGATCCGGAGAGCCAATGTGACAGTTGATCGAGATAGATATAGATCACCGGCGTCGTGAACAGGGTTAGAGCCTGACTCACGATAAGGCCGCCGACCATCGTGTAGCCGAGCGGCTGGCGCAGTTCCGAGCCGGTGCCATGGCTCAGCATCAGTGGCACGCCGCCGAGTAAGGCCGCCATCGTCGTCATCATGATCGGACGGAAGCGCAACAGCGCCGCCTTGCGGATCGCCTCGGTCGGCGTGAGCCCTTCCTCGCGCTCGGCGGAGATGGCGAAATCGACCATCATGATGCCGTTCTTCTTCACGATGCCAATGAGCAGGATCGTCCCGATGAGCGCGACAAGGCTGAATTCGTAGCCGAACAGCATGAGCGTGGCGAGCGCGCCAAGGCCGGCCGACGGCAGCGTCGACAGGATGGTCAGCGGGTGGATGAAGCTCTCATAGAGCACGCCGAGGATCAGATAGACGCAGACCAGCGCGGCGAGGATGAGCAGCGGCACGCTGGTCAGCGAATCCTGGAACGCCTGCGCGTTGCCCTGGAAGGTCGTCGTCAGACCTTGCGGCAATTGGAGTTCTTGCATCGCCCGCTGGATCGCCTCCGTCGCAACGCCGAGCGCCACCCCTTGCGCAAGGTTGAAGCTAATGGTGATCGCGGGGAATTGTCCCTGGTGGCTGATCGACAGGGGCGCGACCGGAGCCGTCGTCCATTTGGCGAAGGTGCTGACGGGCACCATCTGATTGCTCGTCGGCGAGCGGATGTAGATCTTGTCGAGGGTCGCGGGATCGCCAAGCAGCTGCGGCAACACCTCCTCGATCACATAATAGGTGTTCACCTGAGTGAAATATTGCGTCACCTGCCGCTGGCCGAAAGCGTCGTAGAGCGTATCGTCGATGAGCTGCGGCTGAATTCCGTAGCGGGCGGCCATGTCACGGTCGATCTTGAGCGTGAGCGTCGTGCCAGAGCTCTGCTGGTCGGTCGCGACATCGCGCAATTGAGGCAGCGTTTTCAGCTTGTCGAGAATCTTCGCCGCCCAGGCGTTGAGCTCGTCGAAATTGGCGTCCTGCAGCGTGTACTGGAACTGGGTCTTGGCGAAGCGCGCGCCAACGGTCACGTCTTGCGCCGCCTGCAGGTAAACGCGCATGCCCGGCACCTGGGCCAGCTTCGGGCGCAATCGGGCGATCACCTGGAATGCGTCGACGTCGCGCTCGTCGCGCAGCTTCAGTGTGATGAACATGCGGCCGTTGTTCTGCGCCGCATTGCCGACGCCGGACCCAAGTCCCATGGCCATTGTGTCCACGGCCGGATCGGCCATCACGATCTTCCCGACTTCCTGCTGCAGGCGATACATGTCGTGGAACGAGACGTCCTGGCCCGCCTCAGTCGTGCCAAACAGAATGCCGGTGTCCTGCTGCGGAAAGAATCCTTTGGGTATGACGACGAACAGATAGCCGGTGGCGATCACCGTGCCGATGAAAGTGAGCAGCGTGGCGAAGCGGTGGCGCAGCACGAAATCGACGCCCCGCTCGTAGCCGTTGGCGAGCGCAACGAAACCCTTCTCGCTGAGTTTATAGAGCCGACCGTGCCGTTCCTGATCGTGGCTCTTGAGAAAACGCGACGCCATCATTGGGGTGAGGGTCAGCGAGACGAACGCCGAGACGAAGATCGTCATCGCGATGGTGACCGAGAATTCGCGGAACAGACGGCCGATGATGCCGCTCATCATCAGCAGCGGAATCAGCACCGCGACCAGCGAGACGGAGATCGAGATGATGGTGAAACCGATCTCGGCAGAGCCCTTGAGCGCCGCCTGAAACGGCTTTTCGCCCTCTTCGATGTGACGCGTGATGTTCTCGAGCATCACGATCGCGTCGTCGACGACGAAGCCGACGGAGATGGTGAAGGCCATCAGCGACAGATTGTCGAGGCTGTAGCCGGCCACCCACATGAGCGCGCAGGCGCCCAGGAGGGCGAGCGGCACCGTAATGCTCGGAATGATCGTGGCCCAGAGATTCCTTAAGAAAACGAAGATCACCATGACGACGAGCGCGATGGTGAGCGCGAGGGTGAACTCGACGTCGCGCACGGAGGCGCGGATGGTGGTGGTGCGGTCGGAGAGAATGCTGACCTTGATCGTGGGCGGAATCGAAGCCTGCAGGGTCGCCAGCGTGCCCTTGATCGCGTCGACCGTGCTGATCACGTTCGCGCCGGGAATCTTGAACACGACGAGAAACACGCTCGGCTTGCCATTGCTCCAGGCCGCCTGGGTCGAGTCCTGCGGTCCCGCGACCGCCTGGCCGATGTCGCGCACGCGCACTGGCGCCCCGTTGCGATAGGCGACGATGACGTCGTTCCAGTCCTTGGCCTGAGTCAGCTGGTCGTTGTCCTGAATGGTGAAAGTCTGCTTCGGACCGATGAGCGCGCCCTTGGGGGTGTTGACAGTCGCAATGCCGATCTGCGCCCGCACGTCCTCGAGCTGCAGCCCCTTTTCGACGAGCTTTGCTGGATCGACCTGAACGCGGATGGCAGGCGTCTGCTGGCCGCCGACGCGCACGAGGGAGACGCCGGAGATCTGACTGAGGTGCTGGGCGAGGATATTTTCGGCGGCGTCGTCGACGTCGATGATGGGCACGACGTCCGATTGAACCGACAGGATGAGGATGGGCGTGTCGGACGGGTTGACCTTGCGATAGGTCGGCGGACTGGGCAGATCCTTCGGCAGTTGCCCGGCGGCGGCGTTGATCGCGGCCTGGATGTCGTTGGCGGCGGCGTCGATGTTACGGTTGAGATCGAACTGAACGGTGATCGCCGTTGCGCCGAGCGAACTCGTCGACGTCATTTGCGAGACGCCCGGAATTTGCGCGATCTGCCGTTCGAGCGGCTGGGCGACCGAGGTCGCCATCGTGTCAGGGGAGCCGCCCGGCAGCGAAGCCGAGACGGTGATGGTCGGGAAGTCGACCTGCGGCAGGGGCGCAACCGGCAGAGAGGGGAAAGCGACCAGGCCGACCAGAAGCACCGCGACCATGATCAGCGTGGTCGCAATGGGGCGATGGATGAAGGGGGCGGAGAGGCCCTTGTACACGGCTAGGTTCCGCTCCCCGTGTCGATCGAGACGATCGACCCGGGCTGAAGCAGGAACTGACCGGACGTCACCACGCGGTCGCCTTCCTTCAAGCCATCTGCAATGACAGCCGTCGCCGTGTCCTGACGCGCGATCTTCACCTGACGGACTTGGGCGCGGTTCTGATCGTCGACGATAAACACGTAGAGCCCGTTTTGGCCATGTTGCACCACTTCAGCGGGGACAATCAAGACGTCCTTCTCCACTCCGAGCTGCAATCCCGTCGTCACGGCCAACCCCGGCCAGAGCGCATTATCCTTGTTGTCGAATTCCGCCTTGAGCCGGATTGTTCCGGTTGCGAGATCCACCTGATTGTCGCTGATCGACAATCGCCCGGTTGCAAGCTGGTGACCTTCCGCGTCCATGACCGTCACTTTGGGCGAGCCTGAAGCGAGCTCTTGGTTGATGCGGATCACATGCTCCTGCGGCTCGGCGAAGATCATGGAGATCGGCTGCAATTGCGCAATCGAGACAATGCCGGTCTGTTGCCCCAATCGAGACAATGCCGGTCTGTTGCCCGGCGTTGACGAGATTGCCCTCATCGATGAGGCGGAACCCGGCGCGGCCCGAGATCGGGGCCTTGATGGTCGTATAGTCGAGCTGCGTCCTCGCGGCGTCGATCGCCGCGGAGTCGGCGGCGATCGAGGCGGTCAGCTGCAGCACCATGGCGTTCTGCGTATCGAGCTGTTGCTTGGTGGCGAAGTCCTGCTTGGCGAGCGTTGCAAAACGAGTAAGATCGAGCTTTGCGTTGGCGAGATTGGCCTCGTCCTGCGACTTCTTGGCTACGGCCTGGTCGAGCGCGGCCTGAAACGGCCTGGGGTCGATCTGGGCCAGAAGATCTCCCTGTTTGACCGTTTGACCTTCGTTAAAGGCGATCCTCATGATCTGGCCGTCGACTCGGGCCCGGACCAAAACAGTGTTGTAGGCCTGGACCTGGCCGATGCTTTGGAGAACGACCGGAAAATCTGCGCGCTTCACCGGCGTCACAGTGACAACAATCGGAACGGGGCCGCTTGCTTGAGGCTGTTGGCCTTGCCCTTGCGCCGATGCGGCCTGAGCTGGCGGAGTCCAGATCCTGTCGTGCAGCCCATGGGCGAGGACGCCCGCGGAGGGAAGCCATCGGTCTGCCGTTTCGGGCGCGTAAACGCCGTAGGCGGCGGCTGCGCCGCACGCCAAAACGGCGATCCACACGAACCCACCGAGCTTCATCGTCGAAAGCCTTTCTTCGCCTCAAACCGACCGCGCGAGACGAAGGCCTTCACGCCCTGCGGCGCGCCGCGCCGGATTTCCCCAGCACCCAGCGTTTTCCAGACGCTGGCTTTTACGGGAAATCCGCCTATACCATTCTTTTGAGGGGTGCGGGACCTCATCAACCAAATTTGACCGGCCGCGTTCCTTTCGCCCTTCAGGCGTTCCGGCGCATCTGCCCCGATCTAAAACGAGACGCTTGAGGGAATGAACGCTTTAATCTGCGCCGCCGGGACGAAATACTTTGCGATATCCATTGTCCGAGTCGGCGCGCCAGCGGTGAATGGGCGCGTACTCACGGAAATCTTCCGGCTCATGATGCCCAGCAAGCAGAGATCGCCGGCGTCAAACACGCCCGAGCCGGAGTTGCCGGTAGAGGCGACATCGGCGATGACGGTGTCGAACCGCCCTCGGAGGTCGGCCGGAATCGCTTGACGAGGCAGGATCTTCGAGGGCGCCGTTCCCTCGGGAATGGCGACAACGACCCGCTCACCGGCAAAGGGCGGATGCTTGCACAGCGGCGTACGGCGCATCTGCAGACTGACTGGCAGCTTCGTTCCCTCGATCGATAAGAGCGTCAGATCGATGGTGTCGAGAGTGCCTTCTTTGACGAGCGCAGCCGGCAAATCTTGCCCAGCAATGAGGACGTGGGGCTTCGTTTGCGCGAACGCCCCGGCCACGTGTGCGGCCGTCAGAATGAGGCCATTGCCGAGATAAATGCCATAGCCCGGCCATGACTGCTGCGGGGTGCGGTTGATGTGCACGGCGAGCGCAGTGAGCCCGCCAGGGTCCGATTGCGCCCTCGCGGGGAGCGGCGTGAGCGCAACCGCCAGCGCGGCGAAACCCACGCCCAATATTGTCGATCCGAGCGTCATGGATCCCTTTCCCTGGGCGCGCCACCGCTCCCCACCGACGCCAACCGGACAGAGGATACGGGATCCTCCAAAACCAGTCTTAAGCAAAGCTCTAGAAAGGGGCCGATTGGAGGAGTGTGTTGACGACCGTGTGGATCGGTTCGGACAGCGTATCCCAGCCTCGGCCCAAAAGCGACGAAAAGAGGCGAAACAGACAGAGCACCTCGATCAACGCCGCGAAAATAAGATTGAGGAATGTAGATCCTCTCGGGGTTCGCAGCCCCACCTCGTCACGCATCATGTCGTCATAAGGAATTTTCTGAAGATAAGAAGACGTCCTCCCGAAAAACGAGAATACCGTCAGCCCAAAATACTGCAGTCTGCCCGATATAATGAAAATGAACGAATACAGTAATCCAATTGTCGCGACGATAATTTCCGTATTTCTGTCGTGGATAGTGTCGAAGACAAACCATGTCCCCGCGAGTATAACCAGCCCGGCGACAAGTCGGAACAGAACCACCAGCGCACTAAACATGGGGGCACCAGTTTGTGTTCATATTGTTATTAATCAAATCGCCGGCGGCGACAGGACAATCCCATAGCTCGGCAAAATTTTCTTGTCCAGACACGGGCGCGCCGGCAGCCAAAATTTCCGAGGGCCCAAGCGCTTCTGGCGGTTGAAGAATCGGGATCGCTGTCGTCGCGAAGAGGAGCCCCCCGTTCTGGTTGGCTTGTTTTGGACTGGGATTCGCTTACACTGCACCGCGTCAATTGCGGCGGCGGTCGGGGCCGGCGCGGCCTAGGGTCTGTGCGCCCGCCAGATCAACACGGGCAAGCGGTTTACCGTCGCCGCTTAATTTATCAAAATGGGATCGGGAATATGCGAAGACCAGTGTGGCGTTCCTCGATGTCTGGTCGGCGCTCTTTGATGAACTGTGAGCCCGTCAATGACGACTGAGAGTCAAACCGCGCCTGAATCGGCGAGTGGGCTCGGGGGAGCGAGTAGGCGACCCCTTCTTGCGAGCGGACGCCGGTGGCGCTTGCCGATCGCCTATGGGTCGATCGCTTCGGTCGCGCTGGGACTCGACTTGGCGCTTATCCTTGGGAGCGCGACGTTCGCTGAGACGGTCTATCACAAACTTCCCGACGAGTTCGCGGGTGAATATTCTCACACCCTTGCAGCGGCTATCTTTATCGCCATTCTGTTCGTCGCCGCGATGCGGGTGCAGAAACTCTACAGCCCCACCCGCCTGATGGTGTGGGAGGACCAGGCTCGCGCCGTGCTCGGCGCCTGGTGCGGAGCTTTCTTGATCCTGGCCTCGGGCGTTTTCAGCTGGGGCGTGAGCCACGACCTTTCGCGCGGCGATGTGATCCTGTTTTGGGCGAGTGGCGTGGTGGTGCTGCTCGCGCACCGGGCGGCGTGGAGATTTGCGCTGCCGCGCGCGCTGGAAAGCGGGGCGCTGAGGGGGCGCACAATCGTCAGCGTTGCGTGCGAGCAGAGTGTGCCGCCGCAGTTCACAGAGAACTTGACCCGTCACGGCTATCACGCCGTAGCCCACTTCCACATATCCGATGGCGAAGCGGGCGCCGGGGACGTCATCGAGAGCATCATTTCGCTCTGCCGCACGTCCGATGTTCAAGAGGTCATGCTGTTCGTCGATCCCGAGCACATGTCGAACGTGCGGTGGATCGCGCGCCGGCTCAGGGTGCTGCCCTTGCCTGTGACGCTGGTTCCGTTCGGAACGCTCGCGCTCTTGTTTCAGCGAGCGCACTACGACATTGGCGATACGGTTGCGATCGAGCTTCAACGGGCGGCGCTCTCGCCGATCGAGCAGGCGACTAAGCGCGCGATCGACATCGTTCTGTCGTTGCTTGCTCTGATTGTCTTGTCGCCGATCTTGCTCGCCGCCGCGATCGCGATCCGCCTGGACTCGCCCGGTCCGGCCCTGTTTCGGCAGACCCGGCACGGTTTCAATGGGCGGCCGTTCCGGATCTACAAGTTTCGCACAATGACGGTCATGGAAAATGGTGACGTCGTTCAGCAGGCGCAAAAGAGCGACAAGCGGGTGACAAGGGTCGGCCGGTGGCTGCGGCGGTATAGCATAGATGAATTACCCCAATTGCTTAACGTGTTTCTTGGCGATATGTCACTGGTGGGGCCGCGGCCGCACGCGTCGGCCCACGATCGGCATTTCACGTCGGTAATCGAGAAATATGCGTTCCGCCACCATATGAAGTCCGGGATTACGGGTTGGGCGCAGGTTCACGGCGCGCGCGGTGAGACTGATACGATCGATAAAATGCAGCGACGGGTCGAGCTCGATATTTGGTACATTAACAACTGGAGTATTTGGCTCGACTTCTCCGTCATGCTAAGGACCGTCCTTGTTGTGTTTATAGGCGATAATGCGCATTGAGACCGGAGCGCTGCGGAGTATTCGGTTGGTGAAGGCGCAGGGGTTGGGACGCGAGAGAGATAGGCATGTCAATCGAGTCGCTGAAAACTGAGTCCGTTCGGCCCGCCTCCCTGTTGGCCCGCGCCGACGGTCGCGGCGTCAATCTGGTTTTCCTTGGAGCGCTTGCGGCCTCGTTCTTTGTCGCTTACCTGCCGACCTACTTGAGGCTCGCGGGGGGCGCGTGGCAAACCGAGCAGGAGGGGCATGGTCCCCTCATTATGCTGGCCGCCGCATGGTTGGCCTGGCAGCAGCGCGACAGGCTCAAGGCCATCGAATTGCGCCCGGCTCTCATCGCCGGTTGGATCATCTTGCTCCTTTCGCTCCTGCTGATGGCGGTCACGCGGTCCCAAGACATCCCGATGATCGAGGTTGCGACCCAAATCCCGGTGCTGCTGGGATGCCTGCTGCTTATCGGCGGTTGGCCGCTGGCCCGCGTTTTCGCCTTTCCGCTTGCCTTTCTGATATTCTCGGTGCCGCCTCCCAACTGGCTGCTCGATGCCTTCACCGTGCCGCTGAAGGTCGGGATTTCCGACATCGTTTCGAATGCTCTTTACGATCTCGGCTATCCGGTGGCGCAGAACGGCGTCATGATTATGATCGGCCCTTACGAACTCATGGTCAAAGACGCGTGCTCTGGCGTGAATTCAATTTTCGCTTTGTCGGCAATCGGTGTTTTCTATATTCATGAATTTGTGGGCAACCACCCGATCCGTAAGGTGCTCTTGATCCTATCCATTGTTCCAATTACCGTCCTGGCAAACGTTTTTCGCGTCGTGACGCTGGTTTTGGGGGCCTATTACATCGGGGTCGATACGATCGAGGGCCTGTTCCATGACATGACAGGCATAGCGTTGTTCGTCTTCGCGCTGGTCCTGTTCTTCCTTCTGGATCGCGTACTCATCAGCGTCGAATTCCTGGCTGGAAAGGCGCTCGGATTAAAAGGCGCGAGAAGCGCCGCCTGAAGGGCCTGCAACGAAAACTCTGGGACGCGCGGTTTGGACGGTCGGGTGGCCGAGTTTTTTGCGCCCTGCCGGATTGGCGGTTGCTTTACGCTTTTGCAGCATGATGGGGTAAGGGGAACGGCTGACTAATTGCACGCAGCCGAAACAGTTGGACGCACCTGATGCAGACCGTCTATGATTTCGTTACTGTCATATGCTTTATATGTATTGTCGTGACCTATTTCATGTTCACCGAAGGGGGCATGAAAATCTTGGCCCATTTCATGCTGCCAGCCGCGGCGTTCGCAATCGCCAACCAGGTCGGCAACCACGCCGGAAGCGACGTCCTAATGAATATCCTGGCTGTCGTCCTGATCGTCGCTGGGATCGGCTACACCTTCATTATCGTTAGACATAGTCCCGCTTGATCCAAGAGCGCCGCCGCGCTTGGCCGCCTGGATGCTTCTTCCGCCGAAAAATAGGTCAGTAAGCCACCTTGCGGTCGCTTTGACGTTAGCGACTCGATTTTAGCGGAAAAAGTCCGAGAAAAGAGGCGCTGTTCGGGGCGCCCACTCGCATAAGAAGGTCCGCCGGCCGCAAAGACCGCTTCCCGGTTGGAATTTAACGGTCCGGTTCAGCACCTGACAATGGCGGCGATCTATTGCTCGGTTCGGCGGGCTTTCCCCCGCTTGTGACCGGGGCACGATGGCATGATCACCGCCGCAGAGATCAAAACGATCCGAGACAACGATCCGGGCGCCGTCTTGCCGGGCATCGACACGATGACCGGCAATCCGTACGCTACGTCCTCGCTGCTTGACGTCACGAAAATCACCCAAAACAACAAGGCGTCCTACTATTATTCCCCATCCCAAAATATTGTGTACGTCAATCAGGCCGGCGCCGTGCTTAGCGGCATCAATTTCGGCAGCGCGACGGTGATCATCAATGCCAACAATGTCACACTCAAGGATTGCAGCTTCAGCGGCACTACCGGTTTTCAGACTGTATTGCAGAGCTCTGCGTTTAGCGGCGCTACAATAGAGAACTGTACCTTCACGGGCAGCAAATCGCCGACTGAAAAAAATGTATGGATCGGCTCCTTTCTAGGCATAACGATTGAGGACAATACTTTTCTGAATTCGCCAGCCGACACGATCGCGATTCAGCAAGGCGTGGTGACCGGTAACTACTTCTCCGGCGAGGGATATCTGACGGGAGCGCACGCCGACGCGATTTACGTTCCGGATACGACCGGGCCCATCACCATCAGCGACAATTTCATTGACGAGACGCAGAATGCCGGCGCGACTGGCATTTCCAACACCACCATGCGCATTACCGACGAGTACGGTAACACAAACGATGTGAACATTACGGGCAATTATATGATCGGCGCTGGATTTAACTTCGAACTCGCAGCCCCGAACATCAATTACACAATCAGCAATGTGTCGTTTACAAACAACTACGACGGATTCGCATGGTACGGCCAATATTACCCCGGCACAGACAGTATGGCGACCGTGACCGGGATCACGACTGTCGACTTCTCGAATCCGACCCCCTCAACCCAGGCCCTCGCGGCCTATGTCGCTGCCGGACTTCCAACCGCGAATGTATGGTCCGTGAACGGCGGGTCTATCGGCACTGGGCCGGGGCCGATCACGACGATCGGCGACGGCGTGGTGTCGCAGCACCTGGGTCCAGGCGCCACCGAAACGAATTTTGTCGGCGGTTACGGCCAACAAGTTCTGTTCGGCGGTCAGGGCGCGAACGTTCTCACCTATCTCGCTCTCGGCGATGGCGGCGACTTGGTGGCGGCATTCGATCCGGCGAAGGACGTGATCGATCTCAGCCGCATCGACGGCGACATCCTCACAGCCGGCGTCCAGACTTTCACCTTCATCGGTTCCGCCCCGTTCACCGGCGGCGCTCAGGTGCGCTATCAACTCAATCCGACGAACAACGACACTATCGTCCAGGCCACCCTGGCCGGCGACATCACGGCCGATTTTACCATCACGCTCGAGGGACTGAGGCCGCTCACAGCCGCCAACTTCGCGCTCACGTCCGCTCAATCGTCGGCTGCGCTGGCGAATGGCGCAGCGCTGTCCTTCACCCAGGCTAAGACGGCCGCCGGCGCGCCGACTGAATATGTGTATTCGAACGTCCAGGGCAGAGCCTATCCATCGTACGAATCGTTCTACGGCGCAGCTTTCGAAGACCTTGCGGCGGATGATCTGAACCTGAGTTCGAACGCAAACGAGCTCGTCCTCTACGACCCCAGTCAGACGGTCACGAGGGGCGGCGGCAGCGAATCCCTGCAGGTGGGGACGGGCAGCGATCCGCTTGCCTTTCATCCCGTCGAGACCATCGATGCGACCACCAGCACCGGCGAGCAGTTCGTCTTTAGCGCAGGCTTCGGCAAGGAAACGATCAACGGCTTTTCCGTCCCAGGCGCAACTCCGGACTCGATCCAGCTGGCGAAGGCGGCGTTCTCCTATCTGACTGCCGGCATGACGCAGGCCGAGGACCTGGCGGCCGTCATGTCCCAGTCCACCAGGAGTCCGTCCGGCCTGACGATCAACGACACGCACGGCGACAGCCTGACGCTGACGGGGGTAACCCCTTCGCTGGTCGCCGCCAACCCCGGCATGCTCGCATTCACGTAGATTCGAGGCCCCGCGGCCGAGCAATCGCTGGCGCTATCCATGTTCGCCGCCCAAGATTACGCGCGCGCCGCGCGAAGGCGGGAGCGGCGGCTGAACGGCCAGGCGACGAGGGACTAACGCATTGATGGCATAACCGGCAGGAGAAGGGCCGATCCATAACGGTATATTTGGCGGTTTAGTCAAATACCATAAAATAACTAGAAAAAACCAGTACGATCGTGGAGATTTTCGCGGATCGGACGAAACCTTTAAAGGAATACAATCTATCCGTAAACACCGCATCAAACGTCGATAGAAACAGGCTCGGAATTGCAGTAAACACGGAAAATACAGACGACGGGCTTTCAATCAGATCCGCTATTTGTTTGGTAAAACGGGGCTTGGCAATTTTTTCATGGTCGAGAATTTTGAACAACGCCCAGACACCGCCGCAAAAAGTAAAGCACGACGCGAACGGTAAATATGAAAACATAGAACCGCTCAACTATACCACTTTACCAGGCTATAGCGGCTGACCGCTTTCAATGCGCCACGGCCAAATCCCGCAGTCATCTCGCCGCGTCGAGAATATCCCGATCTGGCAACAACATCGCTCCAACAATTCGGCCATGATGGGCCATGCGATCCGATGCGTCTTGATCCCGCTCCGGGGAGTCGGCACGGGCGAACTCGCGTGAGGCGATGAACGTGAAGACACGCGCATTGATCCTCGCGATCCTCGCGCGAAGCGGCTCGATTGCATTCCAAACTAGCGAATTGCGCGCGTGCTTATCGCTGTGAAGGAAATCGGTAGACAACGCAATGCCTTCCCGCGCTAACTCTCGCGACAGCCGCCCGGCCTCGGCTACTAAGCAATTATTGATCATCGCCGAGATCGGATGCGTCGCATATTCTTGCCAAGAAACTCCACGCCCTCGCTGTGATCGAGGTTCTCAACCCGACTTATAATGATCGAGGCGCGTGCGGGTAGATTTGGCATTTTTTTACGAGCCCACTCTGTCGAAGCCGGTCGCCTCGGCATGCGCGTTGGTCATGGAGCGAGCCCTTAGCCTAAGTTCGGATTTTAGGCGATCAATTGTTGTTTGAGCGTCCCTCCTTTCGGCCGCCTCCATCGAAAGCAGCGCGTGTGTTGGGAGCTCAATAGCGACGGTGCCGCACTACCCTGGCTTCCGGCAACTTGGGGTGGGTATTCCAGAGGGCCTCCTCGGTCAGCGGCGCTGCTTAGCCTTTTCGCTCGCGGCGCCGAGAATATGGCGGTATGTGCCGTCGAAGATCGTGTTCGTCGCCGACGTCCATTCCGTCTCGGCGGATAGCGTGCTCCGGCTCTGAAAAATGCGGCGCGACTGCAGCTCGCGCTCGGCGGCCTCCTCGTCCGACATCGGGACGAGGTCGAACGTCGCCTCCTCGGGCACGATAAGGATTTGCGCGAATGGCTCGCCGAATCGGAAAATATGCGTTTTCCCCTCGGACGGCGATTTGAACACCAGGAAAAAGATCATTGGCCACCACCGACGGATAAGCGCCGGGACGGCAATCGGGGTCGTATCCGTGGGATCGGTGTAGAAGCGCGGGTGCGGCTCAGTCCGAACAGCCCAACCTTCCTCGACCTTGAGATCAAGCGACAGCTGGTAAGTGTAATAAAGATCGCCGAAAGCGCGAAACGGCGGCCATTCGCCGCCATGCCCTTCGGGCGGCGGCCCGAACTCGCCGTCAAGCGCAAGCTTGCCTGCGATGGTGCTCACGCGCAGCTCGCTCTCATACGGATAGAACAACTCGATTCCGTAACGAGCGCCCTCCGAAAACGGGAGGCAATGCCAAGCCTGCTCCATCGACTCGTCCTTTCGGGGCTGGCGTTCGCCGCCCCAGCCGGGGACTTCGAGCTTCGTGCGCCGCGGATTGAGAGCTGGCGTAAACGAGCGATACTTCACTTGCATGGGCGAGCCATCCTGCCGCAGCCCCGCATTTCAATGCGTCGAGGCGGGGCCTTTGTTCCGGCGAATGAGGTTCGGATCCGGTGTCAAGAAACTGCGCCCTATTCGCCGCTGCTTCAAATCAATGCCTTCGCCGTCTCGACCAGCTTCGGAACGTCCACCGCGTAGGAGAAGGGCGAGTCCTTCACATGCCGAGGCACGCTGGCCAAGACCTCGTCGGACTGGCGCTGGAACAGGACGACGTGTTCAAGCCCCAGCATGGCGCAGAAATGCGAGGACCACGGGTCGTGCTGGCCCTCGGCGATGATCTCGACGATCTTTGTATGCGGCGGGCAGAAATAGGCGTTCGACAAAGCGGCGCCGAACTCGCACACGATGATCTCCGCCTGAGCGAACAGAAGCGCCTGTTCGTCGAACCCGAGCTTGTCCGGCTGGATCGCGACAAAACCGAGGGCTTTGAGCGCCTCGATCATCGCCGCCCGATTGGTGACATTTCGACTGTTTGACGGGCTGCGGCAAATGAGCACGCGCCGGGGCGTGCTCATCCCCGGCGCACGCTTTCGCACGTTGGCCAGGATACGCGCGAACGCTTCACGGCTTTGGGGATGCGCGTTCTGGCTGTTTTGGCCCGTGAACCTGTTCGAGGTGATCGCATGTTCGAGAAAGACTGGCCTTGGCCGAATCTCTCGGATGAGGCCCTCCGGGACCTCGAGCCGGGCGATCAGAGCCCGCTGCCAAGGTCGCAGCCTCCAAGTCAGCATTGGCGCGCCCATTCTCGCGCCGAGCTCGATCAGCGGCACTATGTCGTGCAAATAGTGGCCGTAATTGTGCTTGTCCGACCCGGCGATCAGCAAATGCTCGCCGGCGATACGAGGCGCGCGCGACAGTCGCTCGAGATGGAGACGCCGCTCTAGCGTTCCGTCCGCTTGCGGCCGCCTGACGATCGCCTTGATCGACGACAAGTACCCCTTCTGAAAGGGGCCAAGGAACGAATGGCGCCAGACTCGACCCTCCGGCGAAATCAAGAGGCCGAAGGCCGGAAACCAGTATTGATTGACGAGATGCTCGAGCGTCATCGCCGGCGCATGAACGGTGTGATCCATGTAATGGACGCGTTCCGCGTTCGTCGAATTGACGCTGAGCGTATGCAGGCGGGTTCGGTATTGCGCAGCCGCGATGACCTCGCACCGCGAGAGCGGGGACGGCAAGCCTCCCTCATAGGGGACGACCACCAGATCTGTCGCTTCGTCGAGAGCGACTGAAACTCCCTCGCTGGACACGGGCAGCGCGTCGCGCAGCCGGCGCCGCACATTCCGCCAAGGCGTGCGGACGGCGTCGCGCCAGGCTGCATGCAGCGATCGACTGAGGCGAACCAGCTTTTCGTTTTCGATCAGATCGCGCGCCACGCCGCTCCGCTGGCTGTCTGACAAGCCAATCCTACTCCAATAACGCAGGCCACCGCCTGCCTGCTCCGCCGCGGGTCTATGCCCGAACGCGCCCGCAGCGACAAGGGCGCCTTATCCACTGCGATCGAGGCCGTCCGCGTGACTTTGCCCTTTTCGGAGTCTAGCTCCGGTGAGGCCATGGCCTTCCGATTCGTTCATACCGCCGACATCCATCTCGATTCGCCCTTGGCGACGCTCGCGCTCCGGGATCCGGAGCTCGCGGAGTTGATTGGCGGGGCGACGCAAAAAGCCTTTGTCGCCGTGATTGATCTATGCCTTTCGGAACAGGTCGACGCGCTGCTGATCGCCGGCGACCTTTACGACGGCGATCAAACGTCGATGAAGACGGCGCGCTTTCTTGTCGATCAGCTGCGGCGGCTCCACGAGGCGGGCGTCAAGACCTTCATCATCCGCGGCAACCATGACGCCGAGTCCCGCATCACCCGGGAGCTGACCCTGCCCGAGTCGGTCAAGGTTTTCGTCGGGCGCGCGGAAGCCGTGTCGCTCGCCCGCGGTGGGCTCGAAGTGGCGATTCACGGCGTGAGTTTCGCCCAGAAGCACGCGCCCGAGAGCCTGTTGCCGAAATTCCAGCCGCCGGTTTCCGGAAGCGTCAATATCGGCATGCTGCACACGAGCGTCGACGGCTCGCCCGCTCACAGCCTCTACGCGCCGTGTCGGCTCGCGGATCTCCATGGCGCAGGCTTCGACTATTGGGCGCTCGGCCACGTTCATCAGCGGTTCGAGGAGCGGGGCAGGGCGGCGATCGTGATGCCGGGAAATCCTCAAGGGCGCGACATCAACGAGGCCGGCCCGAAGTCAGCGACGCTGGTGACAATCGGCGACGACCGCAAGATCAAGGTCGAAGAACGGTCGACGAGCGTTGCGCAGTTTGAGCGCCTTCGTATCGATCTTGCCGGCGCCGACGATTGGAGGGATCTGCTTAAGCGAATCGACAAGGGGCTTCTTGCCGCGCGCGCCGCGGCGTCGAGCGAGCATCTGGTGGCGCGGCTCAAGCTTATGGGAGCGACGCCGCTCGCCTGGCGGCTGCGCTCGGACGCCGACATGCTGGCGGAAGAATCACGCACTTTTGGCGCTGCGATCGGCAAGACCTGGATCGACAAGATCGAGTTCGACTGCGCAGCGCCCCGAGCGAATGAGAGCGCGCCGCCGAGCGATCCCGTCGCCGAGCTCCGCGCGCTGATGGAGACCGAGGTCGCGCAGTCAAAGGGGTTTCAGGATGCGCTGCGCGAAATGGCCGAGGAGTTGAGCCGCAACCTGCCGAACGGCTCACGTGATGGGCTGCTGGGGCGCGACCCTGGGGAATTCGCCAATATGCTGCGCGCCGTGGCGCGCGAAGGCGCCGAGGATGTGCTCGCGCATTTGCGCGCCGGCGACAAAGATATTGCCGCGTGAGGATCGCGCGTCTCGATCTCACGCGCTATGGCAAATTCAGTGACCGTCAGTTCGACTTCGGGCCCGCGCCGGTTGGCGGATCGGACTTCCACATCGTCTACGGCCTCAACGAAGCTGGCAAGTCAACCGCCGCAGCGGCGATTCTCGATCTCTTGTTCGGTATTGAGAAGCACTCGGCCTATGGCGCCGGACGGGGACGCGCCGGCGTCCCGAACTGGCATGCCTACAACGCGATGCGGATCGGCGCGCGACTCGAACTTGGCGGCCACCCTTACGAGGTTGCGCGCCTCAAGCGCGACAAAAACAGCCTCGTCGACGCCAACGACCGGCCTCTTGACGAGAGTTTGGTGACGGCGGAGCTCGCCGGCGCCGATCGCGAAGCGTTCCATATGATGTTCTCGCTGGACGACGAGAGCCTTGAAAAGGGTGGCGAGGCGATCCTCGCGAGCCGCGGCGACCTCGGGCAATTGCTGTTCTCGGCCAGCGCTGGCCTTGCAGACATCAGCGATAGGCTCGAGTCGTTGCGCAAGAAGGCAGACGAGTTCTACAGGCCGCGCGCCTCGACAACCGAGCTTGCCGAATTGAAGCGTGAGCTCGAGGCGCTGAAGCATGAGCGCGATGACGCCGACACGCTCGCCCCGGCCTATGCCGAGCTCGTCCGCCAGCGCGATGCAGCGCGGGATGCTCACGGCGCCGCCGCGAAGAGCTTGAGCGAGCGGCGCGCGCGCGAAGACGAGATCCAGCGCCAGCTCGGCGCCCTGCCTCATCTCGCAGCGCTGCGCGAGGCGGAGAGCCAATGCGCGCTGCTCCAAGGCTTGCCAACGCCACCGGAAGGATGGCGCGACGAGGTTCAGCGCTTGCAGGCGGAGGCGATCAGGCTGGCGGTGCAGAAGGACGATGCGGAGCGCGCGATCCGAACGCTTGAAGATCAGTTGGAGCGGACAGATCTGGACGCGGCGGCGCTCAGAATCGCGAGTCGGGTTGAGGCGTGGCGCGAACTGCGCAGCCGTTACGATAGCGCCGCGGACATTCCCGTGCGCCAGGGCGAACTGGCCGCCAAGCGCGACGCGGTCGCGGACATTTTGCGCCGCCTCGGCCGCGAGGGTGAGGCTGATCCGCGCAAGCTCCCGCTTTCGGCGCCGGTCGTGGGCGCGCTCGAGGATCTGATCGCCGCGCGCTCCGGCGTGCTGTCGAAGCTTGAGGCGGCCGGCGAAGCGGCGGAGGCGGCGCGAAGCGCGCTCGCCCAGGCGTTGCAAGAGCTGCCGCAGGGCGTCGACGACCGCCAGACCGCCGCCATGGCGTCATTGAAGGCGCGTCTCATCGAGGCGCGGCGCGACGATTCCACCGCCCGGCTGCGCGCCGCGCGCGACGAGATCGACACGACGACGCGCAAACTCAAAGAGGCCTTCGCGGCGCTCGCGCCATGGCGCGGCAATACGGAAACGCTAGCTAAGGTCGTTGTCCCGGATGAAGCGGTGACGGCGGAGTTGCGTCGTCACGTAGCGCAGTCCGAGGCGCTTCGCCGACAGGCTTTAGACATCTTGGCAGCCAAGACCCGCGAAGCAGAACGGCTGAAGGTCGAGGCCGCGGCGGCGGCGCGCGGAGCGGATCTGCTTGGCGACGAGGCTGCGGCGGAGGTTCGCTCGGCCCGCGATGCGGCCTGGGTGACGCATCGCGCAGCCTTCGACCGGACGAGCGCCGATGTGTTCGAGGCCGTGATGCGGCGCGACGACGCGGCGGGCGCGGCGCGAGTGGCCGGCGCGCGGGAAGTCGCCGCCTTGCGCGAGCGCGCGATCAAACTAGCGGGCCTTGAAGTGGAACGGGAGCACGCCAAAGCCGATCTCGAAGCGGCAGACAAGGCTGTCGCCGCGCTCGATCTGGAGATCGCGACGATTGCGCCCGTCGCGTCGCCACAAGGGCGGGATGCGCTTGCCTTCATCGACGCGTGGCGGGCTAAGCGCAACGAGGCGCTGACACTCATCGATGCGCTACGGCGCTCGGAGGACGCAGAGCGCCGCGCGAAGGACGAGGGCGACCGCACGCGCGAACGCCTGAGCGCGGCTTTGCGCGCCACGGGCGTTGTACCTGACCAGAACAGCGACCTCGAGGCGCTGATCGAAGCAACGGAAACGGCGCTGAGCGCCGAGGCCCAATTTGCCGCGTTGCGGCAGAAGGCGGAGGAGCGCCGCGCCGAAGTTAGCCGCGCCGAGGCCAAGCTCGGAATCGCAAAGGAAGCAGACGCGGATTGGCTTCGAGCCTGGCGAAAGACGTGCGCCGAGACGTGGCTTGGCGAGACCGAGGGCGAGCCCTCGCTCGGCGCGGTCAAGCAATCGCTAAAGGCGCTGGACGAATTGCGCGCGACGCTAAGCGTATGCGCCGAGCTCGAAGATCGCATCGCCAAGATGGAGCGCGACAAGCTTTTGTTCGCCGATGAGGTGAGCGCCGTCGCGGCGGCGCTTGATCTCAAGGAGGTTCCCGACGACGTCCGCCAGCGCGTCGACGCGATCGAGGAGCGCGTCGCTCGCGCGGGCGAGAACGCGCGCCGCCGAGCGGAGAAGGCCGACGCCCTCAAGGAGGCGCACGGGCGGCTCAAGCCGATCGTGGAAGAGCTCGAGATCAACGCGCACCGAGCTTCAGCCATGACGGCGTTCTTCGCCGCCGGGACGCTGGCCGACGTCGCGGTCAAACTCGAAGACTGCAAGCGCCGCGATGCGCTCAGAGCAGAGATCTCGCGCGAGAAGGCTGCTATCATCGCCGCGAACGTCGCCGGCTCGCTCGAAGCGGCGCGCTTGCTCCTCGAGCGAGCACACGCGGCGGCGCTCACGAGCGAGCTCGCGGCGCTCAGGGCGCGCGCGCCGCACGATGATCAGACGCATGCCGAGGCCCACAGCGCTCATCGTGAGGCGGTCAAGCGGCTGGAGGCCGTGGGCGGCGACGACGCGGTCGCGCGGCTCGATGAGAAGCGGCGTACCATTCTCGAAACGGTCAACGACGGAGCGCGGCGCTATCTGACCTTGCGCGCCGGCATCGCGGCGGCGGAGGAAGCGCTGCGGCTCTTTCGCGACCGGCACCGCGGCGCGATGATGGATCGCGCGTCGGAGGCGTTCCGCCTCATCAGCAGGGGCGCCTATCGCGCGCTGACGACCGCGCCGAGCGGGCAATCAGAGACACTGATCGACACTGATCGCGCTGGGCGGCGACGGCGGATCGAAAGAGGCGGCGCAATTGTCCAAGGGCGCGCGGTTTCAGCTCTATCTCGCGCTGCGTGTCGCCGGCTATCACGAGCTCGCCAAGACCCGGGCCCCGGCGCCCTTCGTCGCCGACGACATCATGGAGACATTCGATCATTTTCGCGCCGAGGAGGCGCTGCGCCTGTTCGCCGACATGGGCCGCGTCGGCCAGGTCATCTATTTCACCCACCATCAGCACTTGGCCGAGCTCGCCAAAGCCGTGTGCCCGGAGGCGAGAGTGCACGAATTGGCGGCGTGACGGCGCCACCGCTCCTGTCGGAGTTTCGCGTCGCTTGAGCGGTTTAAGAGAAGCAAACGAGTCGGATGGCCACTGAGAACGCGGTCGGTCGGAGAGCCCCCCGTGCTTGCGGACGGTTGATTTGGCGCCGTTCTGAACGAGCCGTGGAACCCTCTCGCGCAATTTGAGTTATGGAACGATCAGCGCCGCGAGAAAGGAGCGGGCCGTGCCAAAACACCAGCAGAAAAACCGATGGTCGGCGGATGTGACCGCGCATTCGGATGCGCTCGATCTCGAACCGAAGGTGTTCGAAAACAAAAGCGCCGTACAAATTGCCAAGTCGCTCAAGCGCTCGGCTGAGTCGAGCGACCGGCGGAAATCGAGTGCGTTCCGGTCAGCGATGTCGATGTTGACCTTTTACATGAATCGAGCCGGCCGAAACCTTCCCATAGAGCGGAAGCGGACGCTCGAAGCGGCGAAGGAAAAATTGCGCGACCTGTTCGGACGCAATCCTTGAAGGCGGTTCCGCGTGCGGAGGGTCATGCTTGAGGCGCGCTCCGACAGCGGATCGACGGAAGAAGGAGCATCATAATGCCCAAGCGGACTCCGCCAGGCCCGCGCCCGCAGCCGAGCCTGCCGCACGACCATGATCGAGAACGCGGACAGCCCTACGCCACGGAGGTCGAGGACTACAGCCACGGCGTGGCGCCGCCGCCCGCGGAGCAGCGCGGGCGAGAGGCCAACCCTAGAACTACAAGAGGGCGCACGAAGAAGTGACGCGCGGCGCGCTACGCGCCGGTTTGTGCTTTGGCGTTAGCGCCGTAAGCAGGCGCTCGCCTTGAACTGGCGCACAATGCGGTTGCGCGCAAAGGTAAGAAATCGCTTTGTCATTGACCCGGCAGATCGCAAGCCAGTAGCGACGCTCCACATGGGCGTAACGACGCCGAGCAGCAACGCGAATCTCGCTGTCGTAAAACTGTCGTCTCTCTGTCGCAATAGACATATCGAGCGAGTTTACAACGAGCTCGCCGCGCGCCATCGCCGCGGCCGGACTCGATCACTGCTAGCGCTTGAGAGGCGTTCAATGAGACTCACCAATTTCATTCGGGTAGTTGCGTTCGCCGTCGGCGCCGCAACGGTCACTGTTGCGCAAGCTGCCGATATTTCCGGAGCCGGAGCGACCTTTCCATTTCCGATCTATGCCAAATGGGCGGATTCCTACAAGAAAGACACCGGGAACGGACTGAACTATCAGTCAATCGGGTCGGGCGCCGGCATCAAACAAATCAAGGCGAGAACCGTGACCTTCGGCGCAACCGACGCGCCATTGGAGCCCAAGGAGCTGGACAAGGCTGGCCTCGCGCAATTTCCGATGGTGATGGGGGGCATTGTCGCGGTCGTCAATCTCCCCGGCGTGAAGCCGGGCGATATCGTCATCGACGGCCCAACCCTCGCTCAGATCTATCTCGGCAAGATCACCAACTGGAATGATCCGGCGCTCAAGGCGATCAATCCCAAGCTCGACCTGCCGAATCTGCCGATTGTGCCCATCCACCGCGCGGACGGCTCGGGCACCACCTTCAACTTCACGTACTATCTTGGCGAAGTCTCGCCGGATTGGAAATCGGGGGTCGGAGTGGCGACGACGGTTGACTGGCCCGGCGGCATCGGCGCGAAGGGCAATGACGGCGTCGCCAACAATGTCGCCACCACCAAGGGCGCGATCGGCTATGTCGAATTCGCCTATGCAGACCAGAATAAGTTGACCTACGCCAGCATGGCCAACAAGGCGGGCAAGGTGGTCGCCCCGACCATGGACGCCTTCCAGGCCGCGGCCGCCAACGCCGACTGGGCAAACTCCCCGGGCTTTTACAATATTCTGGCCAAATGCCCGCCGCCACGTTCATTCTGTTGCCTAAGGATCCGCCGAATAAGGCCGCCGCGAAAGACGCACTCGACTTCTTCAAGTGGGCTTACGAGGAGGGCGACAAGATGGCCGAGGACCTCGACTACATCCCAATGCCTGACAGCGTCGTGGCGCTGGTCCAGAAGATGTGGGCGTCCGACATCAAGCAGTAATAAGCGTCAGCGCACTGGCGGCGGGGACGCGTCCGCGAGGGCGCCTTCCCGCCCCGAGCTTCCGAAGCAAGGCAAGGCTGAAGACCAGCGATGACCGCAACCGCACTGCAAAGCTCGAGCGCCGCTCACAGCTCGCCGATGGATCGTTCTCGGGCGCTCGGTCGGCTCAAATTCGGGGACAACAGCTTTCGCCTGCTGACGCTCGGCGCGGCGGTTTTGGTTCTGGTGCTCCTCCTTGGCGTTGTTGTCTCGTTGTTTATTGGCGCCTGGCCGGCGTTCCGAGAATTCGGCGTCGGCTTCCTGTTCTCGGATGCCTGGAGTCCACCGAAGGAACAATTCGGCGCTGCGACCGCGATCTATGGCACGCTCGTTACATCGGTGATTGCGATGCTGATTGCCGTTCCGGTCGGACTCGGCATTGCGGTTTTTCTAACGGAGCTCTGCTGGCTGCCCTTGCGCCGACCCATCGGGATCGCAATTGAGCTCCTCGCGGGGATTCCCTCCATCATCTACGGCGTCTGGGGCGTCTATTATTTCCGGCCGGTGATGCAGAGCTATATCCAGCCGTTCCTCATCAGTACGCTCGGCAACGTGCCCGTCATTGGCTTTCTTTTTCAGGGGCCGCCATTCGGCTATGGCGTGCTGACTGCGGGGCTCGTCCTCGCGCTGATGATCCTGCCCTTTATCACCGCGGTCTCGCGGGACGTCTTCGACACGGTTCCGCCCGTGCTCAAGGAGGCCGCCTATGGCATTGGATCGACCACCTTCGAGGTCGTCGGGAACATTGTCATTCCGTACACCCGGGTCGGAGTGATTGGCGGCGTGATGCTGGCGCTCGGCCGCGCGCTTGGCGAGACGATGGCGGTGACCTTCGTCATCGGCAACGCCACCAAGATTCAGTCCTCGATTCTTGCCCAAGGCACGACCATCTCCGCGATGATCGCAAATCAGTTCGCCGAGGCGGTGACCTTCGTCATCGGCAACGCCACCAAGATTCAGTCCTCGATTCTTGCCCAAGGCACGACCATCTCGGCGATGATCGCAAATCAGTTCGCCGACGCCGATCCGGGACTCTTCACCTCCTCGCTGCTGGCGCTTGGCTTCATATTGTTCGTCATCACGTTCCTGGTTCTCGCGGCCGCGCGCTGGATGTTGTCCCGCATGCAGTTGAAGGCGTAGGTCGATGATTGCGGCTTCCTATTCCAGGCGCAAGACACGCAATGGCGTCTGGACAGTTCTCGCTTATGCGGCGACGGCTTTGGGCCTGGTCTTGCTCGCGATCATTTTGGTCACGCTGCTGTGGAACGGTCTCGGAGGACTGTCGCTCGACGTTTTCACCAAGAACACCGCGCCGCCAGGAGTCGTTGGAGGTCTCCTCAACTCAATCGTTGGCAGTGTGATCATGACGGGGGTCGGCTTGGCCCTCGGCGCGCCGATCGGCATCCTTGCGGGCACGTATCTGGCCGAATATGGGGCAAACTCGAAGCTCGCCTCGGCTGTGCGCTTCATCAACGACATTTTGTTGAGCGCGCCGTCGATCATCGTCGGCCTCTTCGTCTACGAGCTGTTGGTCGTGCCGGTCGGGCATTTCTCCGCTCTCGCGGGCGCCGTCGCTCTGGCAGTGCTGGGCGCGCCGATCATGGTCCGCACGACTGAAGACATGCTGAACCTCGTGCCGAACACGTTGCGCGAGGCGGCGTCGGCGCTCGGCATGCCACGTTCGCTCGTCATCCGGCATGTCGCCTATCGGGCGGTCATGTCCGGCTTGATCACCGGCGTGCTCCTCGCAATTGCCCGCATGACTGGCGAGACCGCGCCGCTGATCTTCACGGCGCTTGGCAATTCGCTGTTCACCGCCGATCCTCGCGGGCCGATGTCTGCGCTGCCGCTCATCATCTACGAATTCGCTCGCAGCCCCTACGCCGAACAACAGAAGCTCGCGTGGACCGGTGCGCCAATCCTGACGTTTGCGGTATTGGCGTTGAGCATATTGGCGCGGGTTTTTTCTGCTTCGGTCAAGCAGAAGTAGGGTTTGAGGGGCTTCGAGCATGAGTGAGGTTGAGGCCCAGAGGCCCTCGAAGGCGCCGGTCGCCGAGACGAATAAGGTGGTGGTGCGCAACCTCAATTTCTACTACGGCCAGGCGCACGCGCTTAAAGGTGTGAACCTGAACCTGCTCGCGGGTCAGGTGACGGCGTTCATCGGCCCTTCGGGCTGCGGCAAGTCGACGCTTCTGCGGGTTTTGAACCGCATGTATGACCTTTATCCTGGCCAGCGGGCCGAGGGCGAGGTGATGCTCGATGGGGAGAACATCCTCTCGCCCGGCCTCGACCTTAATCTTTTGCGTTCGCGCGTCGGCATGGTGTTTCAGAAGCCGACGCCGTTTCCGATGACGATCTATGACAACATCGCCTTTGGCATCCGCCTTTATGAGAGGCTGCCGAAGTCGGAAATGGACGCGCGGGTCGAATCGGCTTTGAGCCGCGCGGCGTTGTGGAACGAAGTCAAGGACAAGCTGAACGCGAGCGGGCTTAGCCTGTCGGGCGGCCAGCAGCAGCGCTTGTGCATTGCCCGAACCGTGGCGATCAGCCCGGAAGTGATCCTGTTCGACGAGCCGGCGTCTGCGCTTGATCCGATTTCGACCGCCAAGATCGAGGAATTGATCGACGAATTGTCCGGCGATTACACGATCGCGATCGTCACCCACAACATGCAGCAGGCCGCGCGCTGCTCGCAATACACCGCCTTCATGTATCTGGGCGAGATGGTCGAGTTCGATGAGACGAACACGGTGTTCACCTCGCCGCGCGACAAGCGCACGCAGGATTACGTCACTGGCCGCTTCGGCTGAACGGAGGCAACGCCCGTGGTGGACCAGCATACCGTCAGAGCCTACGACAAGGATCTCGACCTACTCGAGCGGCGGATCGCCGAGATGGGAGGCTTGGCCGAGAAAATGGTGATCGACGCGGTGGACGCGCTTTCTTCCGGCGACACCGTTCTTGCCCATCAGGTGGTGGAGACCGATCCGCGGCTCGACCTGCTTCAGCGCGAGATCGAGGAGCAGGCGACGCAGACGATCGCGCGCCGGCAGCCGGTGGCGATCGACTTGCGCGAGATCATCGGCGCCATTCGGGTCGCGGGCGATCTCGAGCGGGTGGGGGATCTGGCCAAGAACATCGCCAAGCGCTCGGTCAAGATCGGCGTCGAATCCCGGGTGCCGCGCGCGATCGTCGGCATCAAGCACATGAACGAGTTCGCGACCGAACTGATGAAGGACGTGCTCGACGCCTACGCCCAGCGCGATGTCGAGCGGGCGCTCGACGTCTGGGAGCGGGACGTCGAGCTCGACGCCTTGGAAGACTCGGTGTTCCGCGATCTCTTGACGCACATGATGGAGGATCCGCGCAACATCACGTTCTGCGCGCATCTTCTCTTTTGCTCGAAGAATATCGAGCGGATCGGCGATCACGCGACCAACATCGCCGAGACCGTGGTCTATCTGGTGACGGGTTCGACCCTGCCGACCGAGCGGCCGCGCGGCCGACAGGAAACCGACATCACAGCTGACGAGAGAGGGGCGCTCAAGTGAACCAGGCGCGCAAGGACATCGTCCG
>Ga0210406_10001016_pt1 | contig 35956 bp, 30 predicted proteins | sample IncBWC30MmetaG_FD_155454 | JGI IMG/M metagenome (GOLD analysis project Ga0210406, IMG submission 155454) | Forest soil microbial communities from Barre Woods Harvard Forest LTER site, Petersham, Massachusetts, United States - Inc-BW-C-30-M | ecosystem: Environmental > Terrestrial > Soil >... | reverse complement strand
GTCGTCGACCGCCTCCGGCAACAAAAGAAGCTGGTCGCGCGCGAATCCCGAAATATGAGCCATACACGATTCTAACGTCGGTCTCGCCGACAGGGAATCCGCTCATCCTGAGTTTTCGCACGGTCTGACTGTCTTTGGCCGGAAGCAAAGGCCGAGATGGCGCGAGCGGATGGATGAATTGACCGGCAAGCGAGTCGGGCATCGGCTCATCGATTCCGTAGTGTTCGGGCCATGCTTTGGGCAGGTGATGGGTGCCGAAAATCCGGTCGAGCCAGGGAAACATGGACGCGTAGTTGCAGTCGCGCCGCTTGCGATCGTTGCTGTGGTGCCAGTGGTGAAAGGCGGGCGTAGTCAGAAGCCATTCGAACGGCCCCAGACGCCAGCGGACGTTGGAATGGATGAAATATCCCCACATCGACCCGGAGAGGAGAACCGTTGTCGCGATCAGGCCATCGCCGAAGTGGAGAGGATTCGCAAGCCCTAGAGCGAAGATCGGCGTCAGCATGACCATCCGCGACCACACCAGATCGACGGGATGCATGCGCGTGTTGACCAGAAAATCGAGCTGCTCCGCGCTGTGATGGACGGCGTGAAACCGCCAGAGGAACGGAACCTGGTGGCTCAAGCGATGGGCCCAGTAATAGGCGGCCTCACCCACCATCATCGTGGCGCACGCCTTGAGCCAAATCGGCCAAGCGGCGATCGTAGCAAGGACGCCACCCGGGATGAGGTGGTGGATCACGAGCACCGCCAACGAAACCGGCGGGGCGAGAATGAGGCCAGGCAAAAGTCCGGTGAGGAAGTAGTAGCCAAGGTCGACGGCGATCTCCTTGCGGAAGATCTTTTGGCTATGCAGAGCGAAGATACGCTCAATTGGCACGAAGATCGCTGCGAAGACGGCTAGCCAGACGCTGAGCTTCGCCGCGGCGTAAAAGAGCGCGTAAAGATCTCGATAGGCGTCAGTAGCCATGGCGACGTCCGTTCGACCGTGGGTGGTCCAGGCGAGACGATAATTGGGACGCAATAAGCAACATGCCGCTCGCAAGCGGGCGGCATGGCTTTTTGCCTTTCAGGGTTACGTCGACGTATTCACGCGACGGAAATCGCCGATCGACGGCGGTTTCGGAAACCCGCGTAAGCGAGGCCGGCGAAGCCGATGAACATCATCGCCCAGGTCGACGGTTCAGGCGCCGAACCGGTCAGCGACACCCCGTCGAGCAGCTAGAATGGCGGTCCGCCGCTGGCCGCTGGATCCACCGGGGCACAGTTCTTGAAGTCGGCGTTGCAACCTCCCATCCCATTGTTGACGAATGACAGGGGGCCGGGGTTCTGACCCTCGCCGTCATAGGTGAACGTCACCGACTCCGTCTCCCAGCCAGAGAACCCGTGGCTCTGAAGATCAATGTGCGTTGTGGCGATGGTCTGGCCTCCCAGCGTGAAATCCCACATGTCTATAGTGTTGCCGTCGTAATCGAACTGCTGCGCAGCGGCATAGTCGAAAGTGAGCGTATACGTACGGCCCACGGCAAGGCCGCCGATTTCCTGCGTGAGCGCCGATGGGTGATAGGTCGAATCGACCCCGTAGAAATAGTCTCCATCGGGACTGGCGTCGCCAGAATGGCCCCAGAGAGGCAACGTGTTGGAGCCGCTCGGGTTCGCGGACTCCGAGGCCGGGCCAACGTGGCCGTTCGACGTCGTGAAGCTGTTGTTGCTTTTAAAGATGAACGCAAATTGGCGTTTGGTGCCGGTAACGATCCAACCGTCCGCAGTCGTTCCGGGGTGGTTGGCGTTTCTGGCCCCCGCCTGAGCCCGGCAGCGTCTGGTTGAACTGACCGGCCCCGAAGTTGTTTTCAAAGCCGCCGTTTGTGACGAGATTGCCTGCAAACGCAGGCATCGACATCACAGCCGCAATCGCGGCTGCCCCGAAAGCCGTTCTGTGTTTCACGATGGTGTCCCTTCCTTTGGAAATGCGCCCAGTCCAAGGCGTCGCAGCGTGGCCCAACCAGCCGCATCCAAAGGTTGATCACAATCTGTAGGTTGCAGGTCCGTTCGCGAAACGTCAAGTATTTTAACGTCTAATTTAAGTGCTTATGGTTAAGCCGTAGGGCTTCAGGTCGAGTCGACGGCGACCACGCTGGAACCGTCGCCGCCGGCACCATCTACAGGCTCAAATACCAATGTCGTCAATAAGTTGCTTCGAAACCACTTCACCGAGCGATGTCTCCGATCAAGCAGGCCAGCTTGCGTCTCGACAGCCGCGTTGGCCGGCTCTATGAGCGCCCTTCAGGGCAGAGAGCCCGGAGAAGCGGCTCGCGCATGATCATCGCCATCGACGGGCCCGCGGCCTCGGGCAAAGGCACCATCGCGCGCCGGATCGCCGCGCACTACCGGTTGCCTCATCTCGACACCGGGCTGCTCTACCGCGCCACCGCCGCCGCCCTGATTGCGGAGGACCGAGACCTTTACGACGAAGCCGCGGCGGTCGCGGTCGCTCGAGGACTGGGGCTCACCGATTTCAACGACGCGACCTTGCGCACGCGCCAGATGGGCGAGGCGGCATCCGTGGTCGCAGCAATGCCGCGAGTTCGCGCGGCGCTGATCGAGGCGCAGCGCGCCTTCGCCGCGCGTCCGGGCGGCGCGGTGATCGATGGGCGGGACATTGGCACGGTCATTTGTCCCGACGCGGAAGTGAAGATCTTCGTCACGGCCAGCGCCGCGGCGCGGGCACAGCGGCGTGCGCTCGAATTGGTCCAACACGGCGAAAGGGCCGACTACAACGCAATATTGGCCGACATCATCCGCCGCGACGCTCGCGACTCTAACCGGTCCGTGGCGCCGTTGCGCCCGGCTGACGATGCGATGACGTTGGACACGACTCATCTCGGGATTGAAGCCGCCTCGGCCGAAGCGCTGCGGATCATCGAGGCGGCGCGGACCAGGGTTTAGCCGGGTCCGGCGCCGCCGACCTGCGGAACGATCGGCGCCGATCAGGCGGCGGCGCCTTGGGCGAGGCGGCTTTGCGTCGCCCGCAGCCTCTCGATGGCTCCCTCGATCTCGTTGCGTTGCCGCTCGAGGTGGCTGATCTGGGTCACGACCTGCTGCGGATTCAGCTGATCTTCGAGATCCGTCATTTCGGTCGCCCCTTTGCCGCCGATCAGGTCTTGGATTTCGGTCAGCGTGAAGCCGAGCTTCTTGCCCTTGAGGATCATTTCCATCCGAATGCGGTCGCTGCCCCGATAATAACGGGCGTTCCCCTCGCGGCGGGGCTTGATAAGTCCGCGGTCCTCATAGAACCGCAGGGTGCGCAGGCTGACGCCGAATACACGCGACATCTGGCTAATGGTCAACTCTGGCTGCGCCGAATCGAGCGCAGTCCGGCCTTCTTCTTCGAGCATCCCGACCGAAACTCCAGCGGAAGCGTGAGCTAAAGACGATATCTTGTTCATGGCCTCTCCTTTCGTCGGCGCCGTTGCGTTCGCGCCTCGTGACTCGCGGCCCTTGCGCGAATCGAATCACTATGCCCTAACGGATTGGATTTGCAACTAATAGTTGCTGCAACTCATCATGCAACTTTTGCTACGCTGGCGACGCGGGACGGCCATCGGGTCTCCTTAACCGTTTTTTCACCATGACCCCCGACAGAATTACCCCGCGGCGTCGCCTCTGTTCATTCGGCGATTCGCAGCCTCCGAGCGACGGTCGAGGACATGAATAGAGCGATGGCGTGGAATATCGCGGGCGTGGACCGGCGGACCCGCGACACCGCCGTGGAGGCCGCCCGGCGCGCCGGCATGCGGCTTGACGATTGGCTCGACGAAGTGATCACCGACTACGCCGGTCTGGATCAGCACGCGCGGCCAGAGCACGAGGGAGCGGAAGTCGATCGGCTCGACGCAGCCGCTGGACGCCTGGAACGGATCGCCCGACGAAACGAACGAGCCCAGGCGCCGCGCGCACCCGCGCCCTCAGAAGGTTTTAATTCGGCGATCGAGCGCTTTGAAGTGAGGCTCGCGCGCGCCGAAGCGCAGGCGGCTCGCGCCTTTGAAACGGTCGCCGAAATACTAGACCGGGACGACGCAGCGCGGGACAGCGACCGCCGTGCGCTCATCGGCGCTGTGCGTCGGCTCGAATCGATCCGGACAACCTTGACCAACGTCGCTCAGACTGGCGAGAAACCCAGCAATCGCTTCCCTCCGCCGGGAGCGCTCGATCCGAAGGCGCCGTTTGATCTCAAGGCCGCGGTGTCGCAAATCGCCATGCGGCGCCACGAGCTCGAGGAGCGCGCCGGCCGTGGCGAGACCGACTCGCTAGACGCCAGGCCTCGGATGGACGGGGCGCCTGCCGAAGGCGGTCCGGAAGCGGCGCCGCCGCTCTCGCAATTGTTGCTCGACGACGTTCGGGCTCTGGGGCTTAAGCTCGATGACATGCGCCGCGAGCGAGCCGATCCGAGCGCTTCGGTCGATCTCGGCGCCATGCGCGCGGAAATCGAAACCATGAGCCGAAGTCTGGCCGACCTTGCGCCGCGCAACGCAATCGTCGCGCTCGAGGGCGCCATTCGCGACCTCGTGCAGCGGGTAGAAATGTTGCGCCAAAGCGGTCACGGCGAATCGATGCTCGCTCCCCTCGAGGCGACGGCCGCCGAATTCCGCGCGGCGTTAAGAGCGCATGACCCTCAGCCGGCGGTTGCCGGGCTGGAGCGCGAAATTCGGGCGATCGGCGGCAAGATCGACAGCCTTGCGGCGGCGGCGATAAAGCCTGAAACGTTTGAACTCATCCGGCGGCAGACAGAAGAGGTGCGCAATCTCCTCGCTTCCGCTGCGCTGCGCACGCCGCCGCTTGAACGGTTGGAGCGCCAGATCGGCGAACTCGCTGACCGCGTCGAGAGGCTCGACGCAAGTCCCACTCCGCATTTCGAGTCCGCAGAGATGGCCTCGCTTCTTGCGGAAGCCTGTCGACAGATCGAACGCTCGACGCCCCCGGCGGCGCTCGTCTCGATTGAGCGGCGTCTAGAGGAGATTGCGGCGCGGCTCGATCAGGAGATCGCTCGCCCGAACGCTCCCGCGGCGATCGACCCCGGCCGGTTCGACGACTTGGCGCGCCGTATTGATGGCGTCCGCCAGTCTCTTGAGACGCTTCCGCCCGCAACGGTCGACACCGGCCCCATCGAAAGGCTCTTGCGCGATTTCGACACCAAGCTCGCCACCGGCCGCGCCGACGCCGATGTCCAGGCCTTCCAATCGATATTCGCCGAAATCGGCGACAAGCTCCACCGCCTCGCTGACCCTGAGGTCGGCGCGCGGCAACTGGACCCAGTGCTCCGCGAGCTTGCCGGGCGGCTAGACGCGGTCGCGTCACCGGTTGATCTCAATCCGATCGAGACCCTGTTGCGCTCGCTTGAGGCCAAGTTGGAGGCAAGCGCGGCTGCGCCCGTCGATCGTGAGGTCGTTGAGCAAGTCGCCGACGAAGTCGTTCGCCGACTTCACAATGTGAGCGCCCGCCAGGTCGACCTTGAGGCCGTCGCCCAGCAGATCGACACGATCTGTGATCGCATCGGTACGCTGGCGGCGACGAGTGGTCGAGCCGACGATACGCAGCCTGCCGTTCAGCAGCTTCTTGAAAAGTTGCGCGAGGCCGAACAGGCGAGTGGCTCGCTCGCATCGAAGAGTTCGGCCGCCATCAATGCCGCGCTCGACGCGCATTTGGCTGAGCTCAAATCTCAACAGGCGGGTGCTGACCAGCGCACGCAAGCGCGCCTCGCGGATCTGCAAAGCATTCTAGAGATGCTCGGCGCGCGTCTCGCCAGCATCGAGAGCGAACTCGCGGCCGACGACGTCGACGAAGAGCTGCTGCCGCCTGCCAGATCGTCAAGCCCCCCCCCGCCTACCGGCTCCGCGTCGCCCGGCGCTGACGACCGGCCTGAAGCCGCGCCACATCGCACCGGCGAAGCGAAGCCCGCGAGCGCCGGAGATCCGCCGTCTCAGCCCGCCGAAGACGGCGAGGACTTCCTCATCGAGCCCGGCGCCGGCGCGCCGCAGCGCGCGCGCGATGCCCGTGATCTCGCTCATGCGATCGGGCCCAAGACCAATCCCGCCGTGAGCATCCACATCGCCGCTGCGCGGCGCGCCGCGCAGGCTGCCCTGGTGGAGAGCAACGCCGCGCTCAACAGCGGCGGCGTCGTGCAGACTCTAGCTAGTTCCGAAAGGGTGCAGTTCGCCGCGCGCAGAGTTCAATCAGCAAGGGCTTTCTACGCCAATCACAAGCGCACCGTGCTCCTCGGCGTCGCGATCGCGATCGCGACGACACTGGCAGTTAGAATGGTTGGCGTGCGGGCGCCATTTCTGCAGCGCTCCGACGTGGGGGGACAAGCGTTCAATACCGCTAAGCTCGACGCGCCGAAGGGCAAGCCATCCGGCGACGCGATCAAGTCCGGCGGCGAATCGATCGATGTGGCGCCGACCGCATCGATTGCTCAACCGCCGGCCAAGCCAGACGGGCTCGGTCTTGCGCCGCCAAGTGGGTCTTCGGCGCGGGAGCTCACGCCGGCGATCCCGCCCGGGATTTCTGCATCCTTGCGCGAGGCGACCGCCGCTGACCATCCTAATGCGCAATACGAACTCGCGATGCGCCTGTTCGAAGGTCGGGGACTGCCGAAGGATCAGCCCGCGGCTGCCCGTTGGTTCGAACGCGCCGCCTCGCTCGGCCTGGCCCCAGCGCAGTATCGGCTTGGCTCGATGTACGAGAAGGGAATTGGCGTGACCCGCGACCCCGCGGCCGCCAAACGCTGGTACCTCAAGGCGGCTGAGGCAGGCAATGCACGGGCCGCGCACAATCTTGCGGTCATGAGCGCCGAGCCCGGCGAGGGCGCCCCGAACTATCCCGAAGCGGTGAAATGGTTCCGAAGGGCAGCCGAACTTGGCGTCCGCGACAGCCAGTACAATCTCGCGATCCTTTACGCGCGCGGGCTCGGCGTCGAAAAGGACCTCGGGCAGTCGTGGCTGTGGTTGTCGCTTGCCGCTCAGCAGGGCGACGCGGACGCCGCCACAAAGCGCGACGAAATCGTCCGCGAGATGGACCCCGCCTCGCTCGCCTCCGCAGTGGAGGCGCTGATGAAATTCAAAGCCGCAAAGCCTGATCCCGGAGCAAACGACGTCGCCGCGCCGCCGGGCGGATGGGACGCCAAGACCGGCTCGTCCTCGCTTGGCCAATCTCCGCCGCCAACCGACGCGGGTCACCCGCAGGCGCCTCTTTGACCGGAACGGCAGCGGGCTTGGCGCTTGACCTTGCGCCATTCCCGGCTTCCCGTCTTGACGACTAATGCGTGGCCGCGAGCTTGAAATGGATCCTCCGCTCGGAAGCTCCAGGCCCCGGCTTCGCTTGCGGCTTCTCGGCCTCACCGACCTGCACGCGAACCTCTATCCTTACGACTATTACCGTGATTGCCCGGACGATTCGGTCGGTCTTGCGCGCGCGGCGTCTCTGGTCGCGGAGGCGCGCAGGGAGGGGCCAAACTGTCTATTGTTCGACAACGGCGACATCCTTCAGGGCACGCCCCTGGCCGATCTAGCGGCTGGAGCGGTTATCGCCGACCCCACGGCTGTCCACCCCGTCATCGCCACGATGAACACACTTGACTATGCCGTCGCGACTCTCGGAAACCACGATTTCAACTACGGCCTCGAGGCGCTCGACCGAGCATACGCACAAGCGCGCTTTCCGGTCGTCTGCTGCAACGTGCGCAAAAGCGATGGCTCGCCGTGGTTTCCGCCTTCGATCGTGATCGAACGCACGTTTGTCGACGAATCCGGATCCGCCCGCCGGCTCAAAGTGGGCGTGATCGGCGTCGCGCCGCCGCAAATCGCGCAGTGGGACGAAGCCCATGTCCGCGGGCGCTTGATCACGATCGACATTGTCGAGGCCGTGCGCGCGGAGCTTGGCGAACTTCGGGCCCGCGTCGATCTGGTCGTCGTGCTGTGTCATTCGGGCATTTCGCGGCTCGCCTCAACTCGAGGGGCGGAGAACGCGGGCCAGGACCTCGCCAAGCTCGACGGCGTTGACGCACTGTTCCTCGGCCATCAGCATCTGCTGCTTCCGGGGCGGGATTTTGTCGGTTTGGCGGACGTCGACGCGGAGCGCGGACGGATCCATGGCAAGCCCGCTCTCATGGCGGGGTTCTGGGGCAGCCATCTCGGAATCATCGATCTTTGGCTCGAAATGGACACAGGCTGGCGGGTCGCGGAGGCTCAGGTTGAGGTCCGGCCGATCGCGCGACGCGACGCAGAGGGCCGCGCGATCGCGCTGGTCGTGTCGGAGGCGTCCGTGCTCGAAGCGGCCAAGACCGCGCACGAAGCGACGCTGCGCCACATCCGCACGCCGATCGGCAAGCTCGCGACCAGGCTGCACACCTATTTTGCGCTAACCGGTGATGGCCCGACTGTGGGCCTCGTCAACGAGGCTCAGCGCGCCTATGCCGCGCCCCTAGCAGCGGCGCGCAAAGACCTTGCCTCGCTGCCCATGCTTTCAGCAGCGGCGCCATTCAAATGCGGAGGTCGCAGCGGACCCCATTCCTATACCGACATTGCCGCGGGACCGCTTGCGATCAAGGACGTCGCGGACATCTACCCGTACCCCAACAGTCTGAGGGTGGTTAAGGTTGACGGCGCGACGCTTATCGAATGGCTCGAACGCTCAGCGTCCATTTTCCGTCGCATCGATCTCAGCCAACTTGGTGAGCAGCCGCTCCTCGGTCCCGCCTTCGCCTGCTACAATTTCGATGTGATCGATGGCGTCGATTACACTATCGACGTCACCCAGTCCGCGCGCTACGACGAATCGGGTGCGTTAGTTGCACCAGGCGCGCACCGGATTCGTGACCTGACGTTCAAGGGCGCCCCCGTCGATCCGAACCAGCCGTTTCTCGTCGTCACCAACAATTATCGCGCTAGCGGCGGCGGCGGCTTCCCCGGCTGCGACGGAACCAGTGTCGTGATCGAGGCTCCGGACGCGAACCGCGACGTTGTTCTCCAATACATTGCAAGCAGGGCCGAAATCGCACCGAAATCGGACGGCGCCTGGCGCTTTGCGCCTTTGCCAAGCGCCGTGGTTGCAACCTATCTCACTTCACCTGCCGCGTCGGAGCTTCCGGCGCCAGCGGGCCTGAAGCTGACCCCGATGGGCCTTGCGCCCGGCGGTTTCCTGAAGTTCCGCGTCGAGACGGTGTGAACGGGGCGGCGTCCGGCCGTTACTGCGTCAACGACCTGGCTTGCGCCGCGGTGTCGACCGACCTCTCGCGCTTGGTCGGATCGAAGACCTCGCTCGGCGCAGCGACGGCGCCGGTGGCCACCCCGGTGGCGGCATTGATCGCGCCACTGGTGAACGTGCCGAGCGATTCGACGAGGCCCCCCTTGGCGTCGGTGAGCGACTGACCCTCCGCCAGTCGCTGGCCGATCGCGCCAACGACTTCGCCGCTAGCGAACCTGCCATGGTTGGTGAAGTCGCCGGAGGCCATGCCGGTCAGGTCGATGACTTGCACCCGGCCTTGCTCGAGGATCGAACGGTAGGGCTCCTTGGCAGGATCGAGCGCGCCGAGGCGCGTCGAATCGCGCGCGAGAAAGCTTGACAGGCCAAGCGCGCGATCGTCTCGCGAAATGAACAAGCTAAACTGGGTTGGTCGCGGCTCGGCGTCGATTTCGGCGATTTGGCGACGGAAAACGTCGACGTCGATGTCTGGTGAAGCGAGCATCACATCCCGGATCTTGGGCGAGAGCCCGCGATCACGGATCGACATTTGTCTCAGCGACTCGACCGCGAGGTAATTGCCCATCGAATGAGCGAGGATGGATATTGAATCGACGTTTGGGTCTTTGACTAAAGCCTGCAGCACCGCCTCAAAGGCATCGCGCGAATACACCGCGCTGTCGCGATCATAGACATAATCGGTCACGTTGCCGCCGGAGGGCCACGTGAACAGCACAGGCGCGACATCGACGCGCGCGTCATGAACAATTTGCGCGAAGCGATAGACCGCTTCCTCGAAACGGGTATTGAAGCCGTGGACGAAGATGAGAACCCTGCGGCCCGGCGTGCGCCTGATGCGCGCATCGAAGTTCGCTTTCGCCTGAGCCAGGTCCATGCGATCGGCGCGCAGGATCGTGAAGTCACGCTCCGGATTGGCTGGCAGAGAAGACGGAAGCGTGACGTCCCCTGGCTGGCGCGCGCCGGCCGGCGGAATCGAGACGACGATATCGGCGAAATCCAGTCCTCGTCCCCTCGATCCTCCGAACATGACGCCCGGAGGCTCGGCCACAGGCGCGCGCGTTGTCGCGACGAGTAGGTCGACCTGGCTCGCGTCAGGCGCGCTCGGTCCAACGACGAGTGTGCCGTAGGGACGGCTGGAGCAGCCTGCCGCGGTCGCCGACAGGGCGATCACACAGATAACGCCGACTTGAGATCGCGCGGCCAACGCCAGAACCGGCCCCCCAGCCGCACGACGCGCGCTGTTTAGTCGAGCTGCGCGAAAGCTGGAGTGGGCATTGCGTCCAAGGCGAACTCGACCGGGGCCGACAGGAAGCCCGTTTTCGCCGGCTCGGCGGGCTTTTGGTTCTGGGTCATGAACCACCAGATCGCCAACAACACGACGACGACGATCAGAATGATGGCCCACATCGGAAACCCGCTCGAGGTCGGCGCAGGCGGCGTCGGCACCCTCGATGCGGCAGTTTGAGCAGTCCTTGCGGCGGCGTCAGCGCTCCTTGCGGCGGAACTGGCAGCGGAGCTCGCTGTCGAACTTGCGGCGGTCGCGGCGCTCGAAACCGTCGACGCTGCGGTTTGGGTGGCGCCGGCGGCCGCCGCGCCGAGACCGGCCAAAAGCCCGGAAGCCCCGAGCGCTCTTGAAAGCTCGGGCGGAAGCGCGGCCGAGATGGCGCTTTTCTGACTATTGAGCATCGAAAGAATCGCCGAGGGGTCCGACCAGTTCGAAGGATCCTGCTGACCGATGGTGCCGACCGTCGCGTGAGTGACCGTGCCGAGCAGCGCCTGCGTCGCGGGCTGCGGAGCGCCGGAAAACTGGCTCAGCGCGCCCGTAAGCGTGGAGAGCCCGCCCCCGCCTAGAAGGCCGCTCAGAAGCGTGCCGCCTTCGTTCAGGAACCGGGTGTTGCCGCCTGTGATCGCGCCGCTCAGCTTCGTCAAAATATCCGGATCGGACATCGAGACGGCGTCGGATACCTTCTGAGCGCCTCCAGGCGCAGCCGCCGCCGTGGCGAGCGACGCGAGGACCGCTGGGACCGCTGCGGCAACAAGCTTCTGCGCCACCGCTTCATTAATGCCGAGCGCCCGCGCCAGGCCGCCGACCAATTGCGGCGTCAGGAACTGGGACACGAGACTAACTAGATTGATCGCCATTTGCAGCTTCCCCTCGCACCAAAAAGGTAAACGACGGGGGAGCTTTTAACAGACTTTCACGCGGTTGGCGCGCCCTGGGCCATCGAAAAATGAGTTGCAGGCGGGGTCCGCCGGCCGTCAGCCAGAGAAATCCTGGCTTCGGCAGGAAGGGACATTACGAGCCCTGGCGCCGGGCGATAAGGACAGCGCTAGAAAAGAGCAGAACCTCCTCCTCGCGTTGGTTGACGGCGCGAAACGTGTTGGTGACGAGACCCCATCTCGGCTTGGAGGTCTCACGTTTCGACACCGTCTCCACCGAATACGAAACGATATCGCCCTCATGCACCGGGTATGGCCAGCGCATGTCTTTGAAGCCCGGCGACACGCCAAGCTGCGGAAGCGTCTCGCCGCGCTCGGCCAGGGTGGCCCGCAATGCGCTGCGCGTGTCCACCAGTCGACGCATTCCCGCAGCGGCCAAATGCATTCCCGAGGCGGCGAGCCGCGCGTTGCCCGCGGCGGCTTGAGCAACGATGCGTGGATCGAACCGTTTCCCGTAGGCGAGAATCGCTTCCCGAGAGAACTCAGTCTGGCCAAGGTCGGTTGACTGACCGATGCGGATGTCCTCGTAGAACATGAAACCCGGCTAGCTCGTGAGTGCCTGTGGACGCTGCTTGAGCAGGAGCACACTGCGCTGCGCCATGGCGACCGCGCCGTCCTGATTGACGACTTCGTAGAGAAACTCGACCTCGCTCGCGTTCGTCCGGCCCTGGCGGGACCGGCGCGCGAGCGTTTGGCGGCGCACGTGCAGCCGATCGCCCGGCCTGACCGGCTGCTGCCACCGGACCTCTTCGACGCCGGCCTCCTCAAGGATGGCCGCACGCGTGAGGAACGCCTCGCAATTCATCCGCAAAAGCAGCGCGGACGTGTGCCATCCCGAGGCGATAAGACCGCCGGTCGCCGCACGCGCGGCCTCTTCATCGGTATGGAAAGGCTGGGGATCAAACTCGCGCGCGAATGCGATGATCTCGTCAACCGAAACGTCGACTCGACCATACTCGACCACTTCACCGAGCGGAAAGTCTTCGAAATAGAGCGCGTCCGGCATTGGCTCTCAATTCGCGAAGCGGAAATGCAGAACGTCGCCGTCGGCGACCACATAGTCTTTGCCCTCGAGCCGGAACTTGCCCGCCTCACGCGCGCCGGCCTCGCCGCCATTGGCGACATAGTCGTCATAGGCAATGGTTTCGGCGCGGATAAAGCCCTTTTCGAAATCCGTGTGGATGACGCCGGCCGCCTGCGGGGCCCTGGTCCCTTGCTCGATCGTCCACGCGCGCGCTTCTTTTGGCCCCGCGGTGAAGTAGGTAACGAGGTGCAAAAGCTCGTAACCCGCGCGAATAACGCGGCTGAGACCAGGCTCACTCAACCCGATCGCCTCGAGATAGGCCTCCTGCTCGGCCTGAGGCAAGAGGGCGATTTCGCTCTCGATTTTCGCGGACACGACGGCCGCGGCGGCGCCTTCCTTGGCCGCCTGTTCTTTGACCAAATCCGAATACGCATTCCCCCGGTCGGCCGACTCTTCTTCGACGTTGCAGACGTAGAGAACCGGCTTCGACGACAGGAGGCCCAGCGACTGGAAAAGACGCCGCTCTTCCCGGCCCACGCCAATGGCGCGCGCCGGGCGCCCCTCTTTCAGTTCGCCGAGGCTACGCTCGGCGAGCGCCAACAGCTCCTTGGCCTCCTTATCGCCGCCCTTGGCCTTCTTCTCCATTTGGGCGATGCGGCGCTCAAGGCTATCGAGATCGGCCAGCATCAGCTCGGTTTCAATCGTGGCGATGTCGGACAAGGGGTCGACGCGGCCTTCCACATGGGTGACGTCGCCGTCGTCGAAACAACGGACGACATGGGCGATCGCGTCGCATTCGCGAATATTCGCCAGAAATTGATTGCCGAGCCCTTCGCCCTTTGAGGCGCCGCGCACGAGCCCGGCAATGTCGACGAATGACAGCCGGGTCGGGATGATCTCCTTGGAGCTGGCAATGTCCGCCAGCGTCGCCAGGCGAGGGTCTGGCACGGCGACATCGCCGACATTGGGTTCAATGGTGCAGAACGGGTAATTGGCCGCCTGCGCGGCGGCTGTTTGCGTCAGCGCGTTGAAAAGCGTCGACTTGCCGACATTCGGCAGGCCGACGATGCCGCATTTGAAGCCCATGGAAGCCGTCGTTGGATTGGGGAAGGTCGGACCTCATGCGCGGGCTAACTGCAAAAGGCAAGAGGCTCGCCTGGCCGTGGCCATCCGACGGCCGACGATTGAGTTCGCGTTTCCTTTCGGCGCACAATGGGCGATGGCAATCGCCGCTGCGAGAGGCGGCCGGAATATCGATGGTGACGAGTTTGACCGCTGCGCCGCAGCACCATAGCAAGCAAGACGCGGTGGCCCGTCTCACAGCGCTCCGGGAATCAATCGCGCGGAGGGCGCGCGATTGCGGGCGCGCGCCGGAATCGATCAAGCTTGTCGCCGTCTCGAAGACCTTTTCGGCCGACGAGGTCTGGCCCACGATCGCGAGCGCCGGCCAGACGCGCTTTGGCGAGAACCGGGTGCAGGAGGCTATTCCGAAATGGCGCGATTTGCGGGCCCGCGCGGGCGATCTCGGCAAGACAATCGAGCTTCATCTGATCGGCCCGCTGCAAAGCAATAAGGCGCGGGAGGCGGTAGAGACTTTCGACGTGATCGAGACGGTCGACCGGGAAAAAATCGCCGCCGCGCTTGCGCGTGAAATCGACCGGGCCGGCAAACGCCCGCGCCTGTTTGTCGAGGTCAACACCGGAGGGGAAGCGCAGAAGGCAGGCGTCCTTCCCGAAGACGCCGACGCCTTTATCGCACTCTGCCGCCAGACTCATGGATTGACGATCGAGGGCCTGATGGCCATCCCCCCGGCGAACGAGATGGTCTCGCCGCATTTCGCCCTGCTCAGCCTTATCGCGGAACGCAACGGACTGACCGAACGTTCTATGGGCATGAGCGCCGACTGGCCGCTTGCGGTGCAGCTCGGCGCGACGTATGTGCGCGTCGGTTCCGCGATTTTCGGCGAGCGCGATTCACCTCATTGAAACACGAATCGGCCGACATGCCCGTTTCCAAGATACGTCGCTGACCTGATTGAGGTTTTGATAAAATGTGGGCGTTGGCGATCTAGTGGCGATCCTGATCCTCATCCTGAGCCTCATTTTGCTGATCGCCGCCGCGGCGACCGGGTATGAGAGCATCGACCTTTTGCCGACGAGCACCGGCGTTTTGTATGCGCTGGCCGGAGCGGTCGCCGCTTGTGCCGCGGTGGTGACCTTCGCCATTGGGGTTCTCACTTGGCGGATCGGCGCGCTCACAAAGCTCGTGCGGCAATCGGCTGGGCCGCTTCCGATCGCCTTCGAGATGACGCCCTCGGCCGAGACCGCGCCGGCGTCAACTGTCCCCGACACGCCATCGGCGATTGAAGCTAGGCTGCCGGAGGGCGCGGACGAAGCGCTTGGGGCCGAGGACGAGAGCCCGATCAACTTCAACCGGAGCGGGCACCTGCCTTCGCTCGAGGCGATCGAAACGGTCCTCGAGACGCCGGAAGAGCCGCAGGGGCCGCCGACCCTGATCGGCAGCTATTCGTCGGCCGGGGCCAATTACAAGATCTTCTCTGATGGCTCGATCGAGGCCGAAACGGGCGAAGGCACGTTCCAGTTCGCCTCCATGAGCGATTTCAAGCGCCATCTAGTCGAACGTCGAGGTCGTCCCGCCGGCGAAGAAACGAGCGGCGTCGCCGCTCGTTAGCCGCCGCCTCGGGATCAAGACCCCAAGGGACGAGTCTCGACCCAGTCGACCATGAGTCGACGCTCGCTAAACAGCCAGCGTCCGTTCTCTTTGAGAAACTCGTCGAGATAGCGGATCGACGCCACCATTAGGCTCCGGGCTTTCCCAGCCTGGATGTGATGCGCGGTGCAATAGCTCTCGCCGGTGGCGACAGCGCCGTTCAGGTCGACTGTGCTCTGGCCATTGAAATGCGTCGTCGCTTCGTATTGGCGCAGATTGTCAAAGACCGGCTTCAGATTGGCCCGGCCGACGATGGTTTGGCTCGGGTTGGGATCGCGGCTGTCCATGAAAACCACGAAACGCGTGTCTTCGGTGAAGAGCGCCATCTGGCCCTCGGCGTCACGCCGATCGGCGCAATGGGCGTAGGCGTCGATGAGCTCCCGGATCGCCAACCTGTCGGCGGCCTCTTCAGGAGTGACGGTGAGTCGGTGCGCCACCTGGGTCTCCTTTCCGCGTGAGAGCGCGCAATTAGACCGTCAAACTGTTCTGCCGCGCGAGTTCGGCCAGCGACACATTAGGCCGCGCGCCGAGGTGCTGAATGATTTCGGCCGCGGCCAGCACGCCGAGCCGCCCGCAGGTGGTCATGTCCCGCCCGCGCGCGAGGCCGGCCAGAAAGCCCGCGGCGAACATGTCGCCCGCGCCTGTCGTGTCGACGAGTTTGGCGATTGGAAAGGCTGGAACCTCCCAAGTCTCGTCTCCCTTGACAATGATGCAGCCCTGTTCCGAGCGCGTGACAACGCCGAGCACGCCTTCTGCGCGCAGATTGTCGAGCGCCTCATTGAACTCCGGCGTCTGGTACAGCGACAGGACCTCATCGGTGTTGGCGAAGATGGTGTCGATGGTCCGTGAGCGCATAAGCTCGATGAATTCGCCTCGGAACCGGTCGACGCAAAACGAATCCGAAAGAGTGAGGGCGACCCTGCGGTTGGCGCCGCGGGCGATCTCGCCGGCCTTCTGAAAGGCCGCCTTGGCCGCGGGGCGGTCCCACATGTAGCCCTCGAGATAGACGACCTTTGCCGATCGCACCAAGGCCTCGTCCACGTCTACCGGCGCCAGATATGAGCTTGCGCCAAGATAGGTGTTCATTGTCCGCTCGCCGTCGGGCGTTACATAGATGAAGCAGCGCCCTGTGCTCGGTCCTTGCTCGGCAGGCGAGGTCGAGAAAGCAACGCCGGTCGAGCGGATGTCATCGGCGAAGGTCGCGCCGAGCGGGTCCTGCTTCACCTTGCCGATATAGGCGGCAGAGACGCGAAACGAGGCGACGCCGACGATGGTGTTGGCGGCCGAGCCGCCTGAGATCACGCGCGGATCAACACGGGCGGCGTACAGAGCCTCGGCGCGATCCTCGTCGATCAGGTTCATCGCGCCCTTCAGCATCTCCTGGGCGCTCAGATAATTGTCGTCCGCGTAGGCAAGAAGGTCGACGAGTGAATTACCCAGCCCCAAGACTTCGACCATCGCGCTCATAGCCCCTCTCGAATTGTTTTGCAGCGACGGTTCCTCGCATTGGCGCGAGATGCGGTCAATCCGAAGCGGGCGACAGCCGGCGGAGCCCCTTCCGGACCCGCCTGCTGGCTCAGGGACGGCGCAAATGGCGACGTCCGATTTGCGCAGTTCTTCGACGGATTGCCAACAGGCCTGGATTGGATAAACTCAAACCGGCTTTGGATATCACGGTCGCGGAACAGCGGCTCGATCGTTCAAGCTGCGCCCGAGGGTTCGATGAGGCCCAAGGAGGCGAAGGGAGGGGAAACATGCTCGGGCTGATGCAGAGCCGCCCACTTCTTATATCGGGCCTCGTCGATTACGCCTCGACCTGGCATGGGAGCCGGGAGATCGTATCCCGCGACTCGGAAGGAGCGGTCCATCGTTCAAACTACGCCGAAGTCGCGGCGCGCGCCAAACGGGTTGCGAACGCTCTCGATGCACTGGGCGCAGGTCGAAGCGATCGCGTCGCGACACTCGCCTGGAACGGCTGGCGCCATCTGGAGATCTACTATGGCGTGACCAGCTCGGGACGCGTGCTGCACACGGTCAATCCGCGTCTCTTTCCCGATCAGATCCAATACATCATGCACCACGCGGAAGACGCGTTTGTGTTTTTCGATCCGGTTTTCGCGCCGCTCATCGAAGAGCTCGCCCCGCGTCTGCCGCTTGTGCGCGGCTGGGTTGCGCTTTGCGGGGAAAGCGAGTTGCCCAAGACGAAGCTTGACGGGCTTCTCGCCTACGAGGATCTTCTGGGGAAGGCTTCGCCCGATTACGAATGGCCGCTCCTCGACGAGAACACGGCCTCGACGCTCTGCTACACCTCCGGCACGACCGGCAATCCAAAAGGCGTGTTGTACAGCCACCGCTCGACGCTGTTGCACGCCTTCGCCGCCTGCGCGGGCGACGCGCTCGCCCTTGTGGCGCGTGATTCTCTCCTCACGGTAGTGCCGCTCTTCCACGCCAACGCCTGGAGCCTACCGTTCTCCGCAGCGATGTGCGGGGCGAAGCTCGTGCTCCCCGGTCCGAGGCTCGATCCCGAAAGCCTTTACATGCTGCTTGAGAACGAGGAGTGCACCAAGGCCTTTGGCATCCCGACGATCTGGCTCAACTTCCTCGCTTACGTGGAAGCGAACAAGGCGAGGCTCGACCTTTCCAAGCTGAAGCTCAAGCAGGTTCTGTCGGGCGGTTCGGCGCCGCCTCGCGCAACGATCGAGAAATTCCGCGATTTGCTTGGCGTATTCCTGCAGCAGGGCTGGGGCATGACCGAAACGAGCCCGCTCGCCACCGTCAGCTCGCCGCTGGCGAAACATGAGGACCTGAGCGCGAGCGAACTGATCGACGTGCAGGCCAAGCAGGGCCGTCAGGTGTTCGGAATCGACCTCAAGCTGGTCGGCCGCGATGGGAGCGACCTACCGAACGACGGCGTTTCCGTCGGCGAATTGAAAGTGCGGGGGAACTGGGTCATTTCGGGCTATTTCAAGGGCGAGGGCGGTGAGGCCGTAGACAAGGACGGCTGGCTCGGCACGGGCGACGTCGGGACGATTGATCCCGACGGTTACGTGCAGCTTACCGACCGGCTGAAGGATGTCATCAAGTCCGGCGGCGAGTGGATTTCCTCGATCGAGATCGAGAACCTCGCCATGTCGCACCCCGACGTGTTCGAGGCCGCGGTCATCGCGGTCGAGCATCCGGTCTGGCAGGAGCGCCCGCTGCTGATCGTCCATGCCCGCGAGGGACAGAAGCCGACCAAAGCCGCGCTGCTGCAATTCCTGTCACAAAAGCTGGCGAAGTGGCAGGTTCCGGACGATGTCGTGTTCGTCGACGCTCTCCCGCACACCGCGACGGGCAAGCTGCTCAAGACGGAATTGCGCCAGCGATTCCATGGACACCTGGCGGTAAGCGCCTAAGGCGGCGGGCGCTAAGTCTCATGGTTCGCACCGATTTATCCTTGACTTTGCGGCTCCCCCGGTCCACATGCGGGCCAAGCCGCCATGGTGCGGTCATTGGCGCTCCGGCCGCGTGAAGGGCTTTTCAGCCCACCTGCCGTCCGCCCTTTAATTTTCATTCGACGTCCGGACACGCGGGGCGTTCCCTAACCCCCGTCGCCATAGGCGCGTCTCGCGTCGCCGCGGCATTTTGAAAGACTTTCACTTGGATAATTTTCACGGGTTCGGCCTTGCCGCGCCCCTTAATACAGCGCTGGCTAAGCTCGGCTTTGCGCGTCCGACCCCAATTCAGGTCCAGGCGATCCCGACGCTGATGAAGGGCCGCGACCTGATCGGTATTGCTCAGACAGGCACCGGTAAGACCGCGGCCTTCGCGTTGCCGATCCTCAACCGGATCGTCACCGACCGGCGCCCGGCGCCGAAAGGCGGCGCGCGCGTGCTCGTGCTGAGCCCGACCCGCGAACTCGCGAGCCAGATCTCCCAAAGCTTCCGCGACCTTTCGGACGGGCTGGGGTTGAAGATCGCAGTCATCTTCGGCGGCGTGCCGCATGGCGCTCAGATTCGCGCGCTTCAAGCCGGCCTCGATGTGCTGGTTGCGACGCCCGGCCGGCTTCTCGATCATCTCGACGCCGGCGTCGCGCGTCTCAGCGCCGTCGAGTTTCTGGTGCTCGACGAAGTCGATCAGATGCTCGACCTCGGCTTCGTCAAGCCGATTCGCCGCATCGTGCGGGAATTGCCCAGGCGGCGGCAGAACCTGTTCTTCTCCGCGACGATGCCCACAGACATTCGCGCGCTCGCGGGCGAATTGCTGCAGGATCCGATTGAGGTCTCGGTGACTCCGGCGGCTAAGACCGCCGACCGCGTCGAGCATAACGTCCTTCTTATCGAAGCGGCGAAGAAACGCGATCTGCTGGTCGAACTGTTCAACGATTCCGAACTGACGCGCGTCATCGTTTTCACCCGCACCAAGCACGGCGCCGATCGCGTCGCCCGCACTCTCGACGAGGCGGGCATCAATTCTTCCGCTATTCATGGCAACAAGAGCCAGAGCCAGCGTGAGCGCGCATTGGCCGCCTTCCGCGGCGGAGAGACGCGGGCGCTGGTTGCGACAGACATTGCGGCGCGCGGCATCGACATCGACGGCGTCAGCCATGTCGTCAATTTTGAACTGCCGCAGGTCGCCGAGGCCTATGTTCATCGCATTGGCCGCACCGCGCGAGCGGGCAATGCCGGACAGGCGATTTCGCTCTGCGACCATGAAGAGCGCGATCTCTTGCGCGCCATTGAGCGGCTGACGCGGCTGACTTTGCCCAAGACCGACCGCCGCGGCGTGGCGGGCCCGAAGCCCGCGCCCGTCATACGCAAGGCGGCAAGCGCGCCAGCGCCTGCGCCAGGAGCAAAACGCCCGCATCAGGCCCCTCAGCGAGGGGCGCGGGGCGGCAGGCCTGTCGCGGTCGAGGTGCGCTCGGGCCATCGTCAGGACTTTCGCTCGGGCGGCGCGCGCCTTGGGCGTGAGGTCAAAGGTCGGCGCTGATCGCAGCGCCGTCTGGGCCGGCCTCCAGTGTGAGGCTGGCCGCGGCCGCCAGCGCCTCCCAGTCTTCGCTGTTCGCTAGCGCGACGGGGCACGCAAGCCCGTAAAGCTCGGCTGCGAGTATCGCGCCGACAACCACGATCGCGTCACGCTCCAGCATCAGAATCGCCGCCGGCCCATTGCCGAGCCGTAGCGCCTCGGCGAGTGTGGCGCTGCCCGAGCTTGAGCCGCGCCCAGTCGGCATCATTAAGATGCGGCCCGCCACGCATGCGCCGCGCTGAGGGTGCAAGCGATCGATGATCGTTCCTGTCGCCGGCTCCAACCCGCCCCAGAAGCTGAGCGGCTCGTCGAGCCGCAGAATAGGGCCGGACGCGGCGCCGAGAACAAGCGTCACGGCGTCGAACGTTCGCGCGGTCACAGCCGTACCACCTTGCCGGCGCGCGCCGAAGCGACGCATTCGGCAAGCGACCCATAGGCGATCCCGACGCCGAGATTGCCCGGCGCGTAATAGGCGCACTTGCCGGAATTGGTCATGATCGCCCCGACGCCAGGCTTCATCAGAGCGCTGACATAGAGGCAGGTGTCGGCGACCAGAGTCACCCGGGCGGCGCGGAGCGGCGCTTCCCAGTCGCGCTTGCGGAGTTCCTCCAGCGTCGCCCGGCTACAGTTGACAAAGATATCGATGAGCGGACGCGCGCCGTCGAGAAGCGGCATGAGGCGCGCGAATTCCGCTATCGAGAAATGTGGCGTGCCGAGCGAGACCACACCAAGCGGCCCGCCGTCAGCGACGTTGGAGAGCGAGCGCGCCGCCTCGCGCAAATCTTCGGTGGTCAGTTGCAAGCGAAGCTCCGGCGTCAAGCCGCCGCACGTCGTCTCAAGGTCCGGGGCTTCGCGGGTGCAGCCCACGACATGAAACAGCGCCACCGCGCCGGAGGAAGCAGCAGCGGCGCCGAGCGCCTTCAAATCATCCTCGCTCGTTCCGGCCGGCAAGCCGACAATCGCTGGAACAAGGCCGCCGCAGCGCCGCCCGATCGTATGGCCGACGGCCACCGCGAGGCGTTCGGTATCCCAAGCTTCTGGTATCGAGACGATCTCTACGATCGCCCGCGCTAAGCGATTTTCGATCAGGTGCAAGCCATAGGCGGGGGCGCGGCCGGTCATGGCGCAGCAGAGGTCGATGAAATCGCCGTAACGGTTGGTGCGCGCACCGATCACGGAATTGGCGAAGACGATCGCGTTCGATTCTCCCCAGGCGTTCTGCGCGCCGAAGCGTGGACGCCAAGCCGTCTGATACGGCGCGCAAGTGAAGGTCGGCGCACAGCCGAGCTCGACATGTGCACGCATCAGTCGGGCGCCGTTCTCGGCATGCTCCTTTGTTCCGCGAAAGAGCTCGGGATGAATAAGGTCGACGGAGCCGAGGTTGAGGGTTGTCGGCACGCGAACCCTGCCGCCGAGTTCGATCATCCGTTCAGCGAAATCGAGGCTGGCGCGCCCATGATAAAGACAGCCGTCGACATGCGCCGCCTCGATGTCGATGAAGGAGCGTGCGTCGACGGCTTCGGCGAAGCGCGCAAGGAGCCGCATGGCAAAGGCTGCGCCCGCCCCGTGAACGCCGCCCAAGAGTTCGTGGTCGAACGAGGAGAGGTCCAGAGCCGTTGGCGGCGACGCTATCGGCCGGCGGTCGATGTGGTCAATGCGCGCCTCAGGCCGCGTTGTGCTAGGCTCAAATAGTGGGGGATCGGAGCGTCAAATGCCGCTCGTCGCGATCGGCGCGCGTTTACGCGCGATCTGCCTTGCGCTTCCCGAGGCGAACGAGGAACTCATGCGGCGCGGCCCGTCGTACCGTGTCGCGGACAAGATCTTCGCTCTGGAGCGGCCCTGGGATGACTGGCGCGCGCTCTGGTGCAAGGTCCCGGAAGGTTCGCGGGAGATCCTACTCCAAGCCGAGCCACCGCGGTTTTTCATTCCCCCCTATTTTGGCGCCAAGGGCTGGATCGGAGTCGGCCTGGATGAGAAGGCGGACTGGCGCGAAATCGAGGCTTTCGTGCGCGGCAGCTACCGGCTGGTCGCGCCCAAGCGACTCGCCAAGCTGGTGGCGTGAAACGAGGGCTCCCGGGCCTGGCCGGGTTGCGAGCGCGCCGCGCTCTATACTAGCGTCGCCTGCAACCGGGCTCTTTTGAGGAAACGTCGCCATGTCGCAACCTGCCCCCGCGCGGCGCCCGCCCGCCGGGGTTCCGCACACTTCGCTCGATCCGTTCTCGCTCGATTTCCTCCGCGATCCGCATCCCGCGCACGAAGCGCTGCGGGAGGCCGGACCGGTCGTGTGGCTCGAAAAGTACGGCGCCTATGCCGCGGCGCGGCACGCCGAGGTTAGGCAGGTCCTCAACGATCCCGTGACCTTCTGTTCGAGCCGTGGCGTGGGCTTGAGCGACTTTCAACGTGAGAAGCCGTGGCGGCCGCCGAGCGTGGTGCTGGAGCGCGACCCGCCCGAACATGATCGGGCGCGCAGCGTGCTCAATCGCGCCTTGTCCGCGACGGTGATGCGATCGTTGCGCGCGCGCTTTGCCGAGGCGGCGCGTGAACTTGCGGAGGAGCTTGCACGAAAGGTCCGCTTCGACGCCGTCGCCGACTGCGCCGAAGTCTACCCGATGATGGTGCTGCCGGACGCAATCGGCCTATCGGGCCAAGGCCGCGAGCACCTCTTGCCCTATGCGGCGACCGTCTTCAACATGTTTGGCCCCGATAACGAATTGCGCTGCGCAGCGGTCGGACAGATGGCGCCACACGTCGAATGGATCGCATCGCAGTGCAAGCGTGAGGCGCTGTCGGACAATGGCATCGGCGCGACGATCCATGCCGGAGCGGACGCGGGCGAGGTGACGCGACAGGAGGCGGAACTGCTGGTTCGATCGCTGCTCAGCGCCGGCTTCGATACGACCGTTCATGGCCTCGGCGTGGCGATAAGGCAACTGGCGCTCAATCCTGATCAGTTCGCGGCGTTGCGCGCCGATCCGTCCAAGGCGCGCGCCGCGTTCGAGGAGGCGGTGAGGCTTGAAACTCCGGTGCAGACGTTTTTTCGCACCACGACGCGAGAGGTCGAGCTCGGCGGCGCGACGATTCCCGAGGGCGAGAAAGTGCTGATGCTGCTTGGCGCCGCCAACCGCGATCCGCGCAAGTGGCCCGACCCTGACCGCTACAACATCGATCGACCGACTGCCGGCCATGTTGGCTTTGGCGCCGGCGTTCATATGTGCGTCGGCCAGTTGCTGGCGAGGTTGGAAGGCGAGACGCTGTTCGGGACATTTGCGGGCGTCTTCGCGCGCATCGAGCCGGATGGCGAGCCGACGCCGCTCTTGAACAACACTCTTCGCGGCTGGACGCGGCTTCCGGTGATCGTGACGCCTGCGTGATCCCCAGGCCTTGCGCCCGCATCCCCTCACGTCCGTCTCGGCTTCGCTCGGGCGGTCGGCTGAGCAGCGGCGGGGTCTTCGGGCCAGAAGTGGCGAGGATAGCGGCCGCGAAGGTCGGAGCGCACGGCGGCCCAGGAGCCGCGCCAAAAGCCGGGCAGGTCGCGCGTGATCTGGATCGGGCGGTTGGCGGGCGAGAGCAAATGGAGCGTGAGCGGAATGCGTCCGGCCGCGAGCACCGGATGCTCGTTGAGCCCGAACAGCTCCTGAACGCGCAGCGCGATCGCGGGGCCGCCCTCGGCTTCGTAATCGATCGGCGCCGCCGTCCCGGTCGGCGCCTGGAAATGGGTCGGTGCTGCGTCAGCGAGGCGCCGCGCCAAGTCCCTGGGCAGCGCCGCGTCTAGGGCGCTGGCAAGGTCATCGGCGCTGATCTCGTCGAGCTTCGTCTTGCCGACGAGGAATGGCGCAAGCCAGCCGGGATCGGCGGCCAGCGCCTCGTCCGACAGGTCCGGCCACGCCTCACCCTCGGCGCGCCGCAAGAACATCGCGCGGTCGCGACGCTGCTTGAGCGCTTTCGTCCACGGCAGGCGCGCGACGCCAAGGGAAAGAGCGCCGCGCGCCAGCGCCAGCGCGGCCGGCTCATCCTGCGGGACGGCGAGCGTCTGCTCGTTAAGGATGAGTGCGCCGAGCCGGCGACGGCGACGCGCCCGCAAGGACCCCGAGGCGCGGTCGAAGCTCAATTCGTCCTGGGTCTCGATCGACGCGCCAGCGATCCTTTCAATGTCGTCGAGCGTGAGCGCCGCAGCCGTGAGAATACGCGCCGAAGCCGCGCGGCCGGCGATTTCTCCTATGGAGAGATACGGCTCTCCCGCCAACGGGTCATGCGCTTCCAGCGCCGCCGCCCGGCCGTTGGCCATGAGGAATTCGCCGCGCCGACCGCGCGCAGCCGCAATCCGATCGGGGAATGCAGAGGCGAGAGGGGCGCCGACTGAAGTCGACGCCGCGCCCTCATCCGGCCGGCTGCGCCGGCCACCTTCTCCCGGCGGGAGAAGGGCGCGCTCCCCTCTCCTTTTGGGAGAGGGGTTGGGGGTGAGGGCGGCATCCGCCCGCTGCGCCAGTCCGCGAGCTAGGCGTCTGGCATCGTGGGCCCGTGCCGACCGATCGCGGCGGAAGGCCTCGAGCCGGGTCGCAAGATCAACCGCATCGCCGCCGAGACCGCGTTCGGTCAGCAGGACGGCGATTTCGCTCGCCGTCCTGGCTTCACCTGCGCGAGCGGCGTCGACCACCATGCGCGCAAGCCGCGGCGGCAGCGCCAGGCTCGCGATCGCGCGGCCTTCCTCGGTAGTGCGCCCATCGCCGTCAATCGCGCCGATCTCACTCAGGAGCGCGCGAGCCTCCTGGAGCGCGGCGCGCGGGGGCGGATCGAGGAGGGCAAGCTTCGATGGGTCTGCGACGCCCCAGAGGGCGCAGTCGAGCGCGAGACCGGAGAGATCGGCGGAGAGAATTTCCGGCGCGGCGTAGAGCTGAAGACCGCCGTTCGCCGCCTCCTCCCACAACCGGTAGCAGACACCCGGCTCCGTGCGGCCGGCGCGCCCCCGTCGCTGGTCCGCGTTGGCTCGGCTCACGCGCACCGTCTCCAGTCGAGTCAATCCAACATCCGGCTCATAGACCGGAACGCGCATGAGCCCGCTGTCGATGACGACGCGCACGCCCTCGATGGTGAGCGAGGTCTCGGCAATCGAGGTGGCGAGCACGATCTTGCGCCGGCCCGCAGGCGCGGTGGCGACGGCGAGATCCTGCGTGCGGCTGTCGAGCGCGCCATAGAGCGGCGCAATGTCGACGTCAGGACGCTTGACCCGCGCCTGCAAGGTGTCCGCCATGCGCTGGATTTCGCCCTGCCCCGGAAGGAAGACGAGGATTGAGCCGCTTTCGCTTGCAAGCGCATCGAGCGTGACGCGCGTGACCTCGTCCTCGATACGCGCGCCCGGGTTGCGACCGACATATCGTGTCACGACAGGGAAGGCGCGGCCTTGGCTCTCAATCAACGGCGCATCACCGAGAAGGGCGCGCACGCGCGCGCCGTCGAGCGTCGCCGACATGACAAGAAGCCTCAAATCCTCACGCAGACCCTGCTGCGCGTCGAGCGCGAAGGCGAGGCCGAGATCGGCGTCGAGAGAGCGTTCGTGGAATTCGTCAAACAGAATGGCCGCCACGCCATCAAGCAACGGATCGGCGAGGATCATGCGCGTGAACACACCCTCGGTCACGATCTCGATGCGTGTACGTTTCGAGACAAGACTCGTCAGCCGCACGCGCAGGCCGATTGTTTCGCCGACCTTCTCGCCCAAGGTCGCGGCCATGCGGGCGGCGGCGGCACGAGCGGCAAGACGACGCGGCTCAAGCAGGATGAGGCGCTTGCCCTGCGCCCACAGCTCGTCGAGCAGCGCGAGCGGCGCGCGTGTGGTCTTGCCTGCGCCCGGCGGCGCGACGAGCACTGCGCTCGAATGATCGGCGAGCGCCGAGCGCAGTCTCGGCAGGACCTCGTCGATGGGGAGGGATTGGGGAGAGTTCGCCATGCCGCGCTCTCCCTAAAGGCGAACGAAGCAAAGTAACACCGCCGAAGATCTTCCCTTCCCTAGTTAGCAATGCACCAGCTAATATCGCCTCCAACAGGGCGGGGACTCATCCGATGGCGGCACTTTCAGGCCAGCGAACCCAATTCACGTGGGCGCTTAACGAGTACAATAAGTCTGACGATCCATCTGTGCGTATGCGTTTTGTGCGCCACATGGCTGCTTCAATTCGGAATGCGATGGCGGCCGGTTTTACCAAGGACGAAATTACGCGGGGCAAGAGCTACCCGGCGGAGGAAGTACAAGCAGCCCTATCCGCTCCTGACCTAGCTCCCGAAGCGGACGTGTCAGGGCTCAGGCCAAGGAATCATTTCAGAACTCCGTGGATTCGACAAATACGAAGCGAAAGGGCGCGGGAGCCGGCAGCATCTACGCTTACGGCTATAAATGTGCTCCGGATCGAATGAAGGTCGGATACACCGACGGCGATACAATCGAGCGAATCGCTGCACAGATCGGAACGAGTACCCCCGATAAGCCTGTGCTTTTCTTTGAGGTGCGAACGGATAGAAGCCGCGCCCTCGAAAGGGCTTTACACGCAATTCTCGTCTATCGAGGCAAGAAGGTTGCGGGAGGAGGAGATGAGTGGTTCTTAACCACCGTGGACGAAATTGAGCGCCTGTGCGAGACGATCGCCGACGGGCGTTTAAACCAGATTGAGGCAGCGGGCGCTTGAGAGCCCGCTGCTCACCTCTGCGAGGCGATACGCTGTACGCCGCGACAATTCCTGCCGTCTGCAGCGTCGCGATGCCGAGCCTTACGGCGGGCCCCATCGCCGAGGAGACGGCAGCCCGCGGAAGCTAGTGCCCTTCGCGCCTTGGGCCTTGGGGCCGATTACCCGCATCGAGGAACGCGCGAACGCCTCGGCCGCCTTATCGTCATCGAACTCGCAGCCGCGGTCATATGCCCGACACCAACAGGCGCGACAAAGGCATCATCGGAAACGTCGGCCGTCAGTCCTCCAAGCGCCCACTCAGGACCTCACCCTTTTTCCGGCCGGCTTTACTCAATTCAAGCGAGATGAGTCGCCATGGCCAACATTGCGACGTCGATCCACGACAATGTGGCGCGCAGAAGGTCGGTTCAGGAGCATATCGACGAATTGCCCATGTGGGCGGACGGAACCACGCTTCCATCCGCGCCGATGACCGGCATGCAGTGGCTGATCTGGTCGCTTGCCGCCGCCGGCAAATTCTTCGAAGGCTATGTTGTTTTCATGACCGGCGTCGCGCTTCCGCTGTTCGAGCGCGAGTTCAACACCGCCGCCTATCAACATGGCGTCATCGGCGTGGCGAGTCTGTTTGGCATTCTCGTCGGCGCTCTCGCGCTCGGCAGCTTGTCGGACCGCTTCGGCCGCAAGCCCATGTTCGTCGCCGAGATGATCATTTTCGTGGCGTTTCTCGTCGCGCTCTGCTTTGCGTCGAGCTACGTCCAGGTGGTGATCTTCTTGTTCGGCCTGGGCCTTGCGCTCGGCTGTGACTACCCGACCGCGCATATGATCATTTCCGAGAACATCCCGAGCACCGCGCGGGGAAAATTGGTGCTCGGTCCGTTTGCTTTTCAGGCCGTGGGCGCGCTTGCCGGCGTCGGCGTCGGCTTCCTCGTCCTGTCCGTCTTGCCCGAACTTGGCGCCTGGCGGTGGATGTACGCGAGTGCGATCATTCCGGCCGTGCTGGTCACGATCGGCCGCTTTTACATTGTCGAGAGCGCCAACTGGCTATCGAACCGCGGAGAGATCGAAAAGGCCGAACGCGAGGCCAGGAGACTCCTCGTGCGCAAGCCGCAATATCCGACCGAGATCAAGCTCGCTGCGCCAGTGGCGAAGACAGAAGCGGCTCGCGAGCATGGCTGGGACGCCCTTTTCAACAGCGAAAACCGGCGAGCGACGATTCTCGCGTCGGTCCCCTGGTTCCTGCAGGATCTCGGAACCTACGGCATCGGCATCTTCACGCCGACCATTCTCGCGGCGGCGATTGGCGGGACTTCCGATCACGTCCGCAGCATCGCGGACGTGATCATGCAGGATATCGTCGCGGCGAAGGGCGCGGCGCTGACCACGTCTTTGCTGCTTGTCGGCATTGTATTCGCCATTGCGCTTGCGGACGTGGTGGGTCGAATTTCCCTGCAGGTGTTCGGCTTCCTGGGTTGCGCGGTTGGTCTCTTCCTGGCGTCGCTTTCGGCGAACTTCGGCGACGGAGAAAGGCTGCTCCTGATCTTTGCCGGGTTCATGCTGTTCAACTTCATGACCAACCTCGGTCCGAACTCGCAAACCTATCTTCTCGCCGGCGAGGTCTTTCCAACTGCGATCCGAGGGAAGGGCGCCGGCTTCGCTGCGGCCTTCGCCAAGATCGGCGCCGTCATGACCGCGTTCCTGTTTCCCGTCATGCTTGACTCGGTCGGCACGCAGATTTTGCTCTATGGCCTCATCGTCACTTCGGTTCTCGGCGCCGTGGTCACCTGGCTCTTCCGCATCGAGACGACCGGCGTAAACCTCGACACGCTGAACACGAAGACTCCGACTGACGGCGCCCCAGTGGGGATGTCTGCCGGCGCGCCCCTTCGCCGGGTTGGTCGCTAGGAGGGATTCCCATGGCTTGTCTCACTCGCCTCTGCGGGCCGGTCGCGCTCGGCCTCCTTACAGTTGCAGCGCCGACTGCTTCGGGGTCTCGCTGCTCAAGTCACGCTCGCCGAAACGGGATCGACCCTCATTTATCCCGTCTTCCGAATCTGGGCCGCCGACTATCCCAAGACCCATCCCGGAGTGGCCATCACCGCCGCCGCGACCGACTCAGGCGCGGGGGTTGAGCAGGCGATCTCCGGCGCCGCGCAAATCGGCGTTTCGGACGCTTATATGTCGGACATGCAGGTCAGGGACAATCCGCTGATCATCAACGTGCCGATGGCGATCTCGGCGCAGACGGTCAACTACAATGTCCCTGATCTCAACGGACAGAATCTGAAGCTCGACGGCCCAACGCTCGCAGGCGTCTACTCCGGCAAGATCCAATCATGGGACGACCCGGCGATCGTCGCGATCAACACGGGCGTGAAGCTGCCCCACAACGCGATCGTTCCGATCCATCGAAGCGACGTTTCGGGCGACACGTTCATCTTTACCCAGTATCTGACGTTCACCACCCCGTCCTGGGAGTACAGCCCGGGTTACGGCACAACGATCACCTGGGCTCCCGCGCCGAAGAACGCCTTAACCGCCGACGGCAATGCCGGAATGATCGCCAAGATCCGCGATACGCCCTATTCGATTGGCTACGTGGGTGTGAGCTTTCACGCCGATATCGCCAAGGCGGCTATCGGGACCGCCGCGCTTAGGAGCTACGACGGGGAATTCCTGCTGCCGACGCCGCAGGCAATCGAGGCCGCCGCCGCCGCGCTCTGGCCTCGCACCCCGCAAGACGAACGCCTGACGCTCGTCAATGCGCCGGGCGCCAACGCCTATCCGCTGATCAATTATGAATACGCGGTCGTCGCGAAAAAGCAGCCAAGGCCCGAGACCGCGGCGGCGCTGCGGAGTTTTCTGCTCTGGGCGATCGCCCCCGACGAAACAAACGCGCAATACCTCGCCAACGCAAATTTTATCCCTCTGCCGGCCCATGTCTGGGTGCTCAGCCACGACCAGATCGAAGAGATAAAATAGGGCGCGCTTCCGGCGCGCTCGCGCAAGAACACGGCGCAAAAAAACGGGCCTCCTCGCGAAGGCCCGTCTTGGGTTTACGAATAAAGTGACCGCTACGTCCCCACCGACTGCGTCGTCTGCAGCGTCGCGAGGTCGAGCCGTACGGCCGGGCCCATCGTCGAGGAGACGGCGGCGCGCAAGAGGTAGTGACCCTTGGCGCCCTGGGGCTTGGCCCGGTTCACCGCATCGACGAAAGCCCGCACGTTCTCGGCCAGCTTCTCGTCGCCGAACGAGGCCTTGCCGACCGAACCCTGCACGATGCCGGCCTTTTCTGCGCGGAACTCGACCGCGCCCCCCTTTGACGCCGCAACCGCCGCCTTAATATCCATCGTCACCGTGCCGACCTTGGGGTTGGGCATGAGTCCACGAGGGCCCAGCACCTTGCCGAGACGGCCGACGAGCGGCATCATGTCGGGAGTGGAGATGCAGCGGTCGAAGTTGATTTCGCCGCCCTGAACCTGGGCGACGAGATCCTCAGCTCCGACCACATCCGCGCCGGCCGCGCGCGCTTCCTCGGCCTTGGGGCCCCGCGCGAACACCGCAACGCGCAACGTGCGCCCTGTGCCGTTCGGGAGGTTGACGACGCCGCGCACCATCTGATCCGCGTGTTTGGGATCGACGCCGAGATTGATTGAAAGCTCAACCGTCTCGTCGAATTTGGCGGTGGCGTTGGTCTTGACCAGCTTGACCGCCTCCTGGAGCGCGTAAAGCTTGGTCCGTTCGACCGACTCGCGCGACTTGAGAACTCTTTTGCCGTGATGCGCCATCGGTCAGCCCTCCACCACCTGAAGGCCCATCGAGCGGGCCGAACCTTCGATCATTTTCATCGCCGCCTCGATCGTATCGCAGTTGAGATCCACGATCTTCTTCTCGGCGATCTCGCGCACCTGCTCCCTGGTCACCTTGCCGACGAAGCCGCGGCCTGGCGTCTTGGAGCCGGAAGCCGGCTTCTTGCCGATCTTGAGGTTCGCCGCCTTCTTCAAGAAGAAGGTCACCGGCGGCTGGCGCATCTCGAAGGTGAAAGAGCGGTCCTGATAGGCCGTGATCACGACCGGGATCGGCGCGCCCTTTTCCAATTGCGCGGTCCGCGCATTGAAGGCCTTGCAGAATTCCATGATGTTAAGACCGCGCTGGCCAAGCGCGGGACCGATCGGCGGCGACGGATTGGCGGCGCCTGCCGGCACCTGCAGTTTGATGTAGCCAGTAATTTTCTTCGCCATAAGGCTGCTCCATGCGCGGACGCAGCCGTCAGGTCGCCCCGAAGGCTACGCTAGGTTTGCAGTTCGTGGTGCGAACGATGGTCCGGCTGGCGACCGGGCGTTCTCCCACGTTTTCCGTGAAGCCGCGGCGCATAGCAGGTCTGCGGAAGGAGGGCAAGTCTCCCGCCTGAGGAGAGTGCTATCCGCACGTATCCCGCATGCTGAACACGGCGAGGAAGCTGATCACGCCGGCGACAGCAATGTAGTAACCAACCCAGGCGACGCCTCCACTCGCTTCCAGAATCTGCGCCAGCGACGGCGCGAAGGAGGCGCCGAGGATGCCGCCGAGATTATACGCGCTCGCCGCGCCTGTGTATCGGACGGGGACCGGAAAGAGCTCCGGCAAAAGCGCGCCGAGCGGCGCGAAGGTGAGCCCCATCGCGCCGAGCGCGAGCGCGAGGAAGGCGAAGACGCCAAATGTCCCCGCCGAAAGCAGGGCCGGCATGGCCAGACCGACGGCGATTGCGACGACGGCGGAAACGAGCAGCACCGGGCGCCGGCCAAAACGGTCCGCGAGCGTCGCGGAAAGCGGGGTGGCGAGCGCCATGAACACAACCGCCCCGCACAGCAATCCGAGAAAGTGGACGCGCGGAATCCCAAGCGCCCGCACGCCATAGCCGAGCATATAAACGGTCGCGATATAAAAGAGCGCATAACAGACGACGATCGCGAGCGACCCCTGGATCAGAGGGGCCAGATGGTCCCGCAGGATGGCGGCGAGCGGAACGGCGACGCGCCGATCCTGCTCGATCGCCCTGAACGCCGGGGTCTCCTCGAGCGAGACGCGCACATAGAGTCCGATCGCAACCAGCACCGCGCTCAGGAGAAAGGGGACCCGCCACACCCAATCGACAAAGGCAGCCTCGCCAAATCCGACGAGCAACAGAAGAAAGAGGCCGGTCGCGATGAGGAAGCCGATCGGCGGCCCGAGTTGAGGGAACATGCCGTACCATGCGCGCTTTCCCTCGGGCGCGTTTTCGACCGCGATCAGGGCCGCTCCACCCCATTCGCCGCCGAGCCCAACTCCTTGAACGAAACGCAGAGCGGCGAGCGCAAACGGCGCGAAGACGCCCGCGATCGCGTAGGACGGCAGCGCGCCGATCAGCGTCGTCGCCAGCCCCATGGTCAGCATGGTGGCCACGAGCGTCGATTTGCGTCCGATGCGGTCGCCGAAATGGCCGAACAGGAACGAGCCGACGGGCCGCGCAAGAAAGGCGAGGCCGAATGTCAGATAGGCGTTCAGGGTCTGAGTCTCGGGCGCCGATTTCGGGAAGAACATCGGCCCGAACACGAGCGCCGCCGCGGTGCCGAAGATATAGAAGTCGTAGAACTCGATCGTCGTGCCGACGAGGCTCGCGAGCGCGATCTTGCCGACGCTAGGACTCCGCGCCCCGTTCGCCCCTGCAGCCGCTATTGTTGTTGTCATGGTCGTTGCCTCGGATCGGCCGTTCGGGCAGAGCACGCTGTTCGTTTTTTGCTTCAGGGCTCTGCGTGCGCCCGATCGAAGCGCAACACCTCCTCCAATCCCATCAGGCGATTCATCTCCGCGAAGGAATAGATCGGCGCGCGCGAGCCGATCGAGGAGCCTGTGTCGCGGATCTGCCGATAAACCGTCTCCAGCGCCGCCGCGGCGCTGAGCAGGCCAGCGATCGGATGGATGGCGAGCACAAAGCCAATCTCGGCGAGACGCGCGTTGCTCAGCATCGGCGTGCGTCCGCCCTCGACCATATTGGCCATCAGCAGCTTGTCGCTGAGCTCGCGGCCGATCGTGACCAGCTCGTCTTCCGTTTCCGGCGACTCGATGAACAGCATGTCCGCGCCCGCCTCAGCATAAGCGCGGGCGCGCCGGATCGCTTCCGGCAAGCCCTTTGACGTGCGCGCATCGGTGCGGGCGATGATGAGGAAATCGGGACTCGTTCGCGCTTCCGCGGCGACCGCAATCTTGCGCACCATCTCCTCTGTCGGAATGACGCGGCGCTCGGGCGTGTGCCCGCACTTTTTGGGGAATTGCTGGTCCTCGAGCTGGATCGCCGCCGCGCCGGCCCGCTCATAGCCGCGAACGGCGTGGCGCACGTTGAGTAGCCCGCCGTAGCCGGTGTCGCCGTCGGCAATGAGCGGCGCCCCGGCCATGCGCGCCATCGCCTCGACCCGGCCGACCATGTCGGCGTAACTCGCAAGCCCGGCGTCGGGAAGCCCGAGATGTGAGGCGACCGCGCCATAGCCGGTCATGTAGAGCGCCTCAAAACCCATCGCCGCCGCCATCCGCAGCGAGACCATGTCGTAGACCCCCGGAGCCGCGATCACGCGGTCCTTCGGGCGGGCGTTCAGAAGCTCACGCAGTGTGGTCATGGCGAATTCTCAGCGATATTCATGGCTCCAGCCCAAAGCCCGGGCGTCGGCGGTTGCGGACGACTGTCGTGGTAGAGCGGCAAAGCCGCGTGCGGCAACCCGCCGTGTTGACCCTCACCACTCCGCCGGCCGGAATTCCACACAAGTTGCATTCTCTCGCGGCCACCGATCGGGAAAAAAACGAGGCTATGAATCCAGGGGCGGTATCTTAAGGACGGACAAACGCCATGAAGAAATTCCTCGCTCTCTATATGGCCGATGCGACCGGGATGGCCGACATGATGAGAAATTCCACCCCTGAACAGCAAAAAAGGGGACCGAGGCGTGGATGAAATCGATGGACGATAACAAGGCGTCGCTCGCGGATCGCGGCGCGCCCGTTGGCAAGAACAAGCGCATTGACACAAACGGCATAAAGGACGGCAAAAACGACGTTTGCGGCTATTCCATTGTCCAAGCAGAGTCAGCTGACGCGGCGGCGAAGATCTTCGGGCAGGATCAGCCATTCCTTCAAATGCCGGACGCGGCGATCGAAATGATCGAAGTTTTGGAGATTCCGGGGATGTAAGCGTCTATCCCTAAAGTAAACAGGACGGGGCCGCTGACGCGGCCCCTTTTTTGCCCACGGGTCAAGGGCGACCGCGGCGGTCGAACCGTTTGTGCGCAATTCGACGAGAATAGCAAATGCGTTAAGGTGGCCTTGCGCGTCTAAAGCGCCACGATGAGGCGAAGAGGAAAGCCGGTGACGATCGTCAAGCACAGCATTGACGCCGAAACAGCAGAAAAGGCAGTCGCCGCGGCGGCAAAGAAGGCGACCGAACTCAAGCTCAAGATGTGCATCGCTATCGCCGACGAGACGGGCGATATCAAGGCTTTCCTTCGTATGGACGGCGCGCCCAAGCTTTCGATCGATATCGCGCAGAACAAGGCCTATACCGCCGCGTCGTTTTCGATGCCGACGCACGCCTGGTTCGACTTCATCAAAGACGATCCGCCACTGCTGTACGGCATCACCCACACGCCACGCCTGACGGTCTTTGGCCGCGGATTTCCCATCAAGCTCGAGGGCGAGATCGTTGGCGCGATCGGCTTGAGCGGCGGGCACTATACGCAGGACATGGAATGCGCGCGGGCGGGGCTGGCCGCAATCGGCGCCGACCCGCTCTAGACGCGGACGACCTCATGTCGACCACGCCTTTCATTGCGCCGCAGGCGCCGAAGACGCCCTTGTTGGCGCCGTCATCGCGCAATAATCCAGGGGAAAGGCGGCCACGCCCGTCATGACCTCTCGGTTGGGGACCCATATGTGGATTTCACCACTTTGGCCAGGGTCGCTCCAGACCAACCGCAGAATGACTCCTATTGCCTACCGCCGTACTCTGTACCTAAGCATGCCACCACCCTCTATACTTAAGTATAGAGGACCAATCCGTTCGTTCCTAGAGTAAAGCCGTACGTCCGATAGACGGGCTATGCCAGCTGCCGCTACAGGTACAACCTCTTATCTCCGGCGTCACGTTCAAGCTCAAAGCGAAAGTCACGGGGTCAACATTGGAGCCACGAACATGAAACACTTATTCTTCGTGCTTCTGTCGGCAGTTGTAGTTTGCGTCTTTGTATCCGCGACGCCGGCCCTAGCCGTCACCGCGCCAGGCGCGAAGGGAAATGGCAATGGATGTATGCGCGCAGGCGGAGTAGTCGGCCCAGATCGCTCTTGTAACAAGGTCGGTCGACACGGCCAACGTCATACCGAGGTCTCGTTAAGCCTAAGTCGTAACGCTTCCCAAGCGGATCCGCCCCCAGGTCCCAAGCTAGGCTGCTTATGGGGCCTGAAGAGATACAACGGCGTTTCTTGCCGAAGGGCCGGACCGAGCTCGGCGCCCCAGCATCAGGCGGTGCCCGGCATCTGAGTTCCCGCACTCATGGCCCGATGGGCGCCGGCCAGGGAAAACAGTGACCCATGGATATTTATTACATTGGCGATCGACACGATGATGGCGCCACGCCGCCGCCATCCGCAGCGAAACCATGTCGTAGACGCCCAGCGCTGCGATCACGCGGTCTTTTGGACGGGCGTTGAGAACTGTACGGAGCGTCGACATGACGAAGATCCCACCTTTCCCTCACGCCCGCCTCAAGCTGAGCGCTGTTCGTTCCGAGCGGCTAAGCAGAGATTCTTGGCATGGCCAACGGATCGGGGATGCGCTCGCGGTTGAGATCGATAACGGCGTCATGGATGGCTTGGTCGAGGGCGTTGACGTCTGTGAAGGTCTGGTGGGCGAGGTGATGGGCCTTAAGATCGCGCCAGACCGGCTCGATTTCATTGAGTTCGGGGGCGTATTTCGGCAGCCACTCGACGGTGAGCCAGTGTGCGCGGGCAGCCAGGGCGGCGAGCGAGCGTTTGCTGGTGTGGATCGGAC
>Ga0210406_10001015_pt1 | contig 35974 bp, 36 predicted proteins | sample IncBWC30MmetaG_FD_155454 | JGI IMG/M metagenome (GOLD analysis project Ga0210406, IMG submission 155454) | Forest soil microbial communities from Barre Woods Harvard Forest LTER site, Petersham, Massachusetts, United States - Inc-BW-C-30-M | ecosystem: Environmental > Terrestrial > Soil >... | reverse complement strand
CGTCCTCGGAGGAACGCTTTTCTGATTCGCCAGGTGACAACATGTTCGCCGCGTTCGGGTCAACCGAACGCACGTGCAAGTCACGTTGCGGGAACGGAATCTCGATTCCTGCATCGTCCAACAGTTGCATTGCACAAAGTGCGACCTCACTGGTGATCTGCAGTCCGTTGTTCTCCTGCATTACCCAGAAGTGCAGTTCGAAATCCAGGGAACTGTCTCCAAACCCTTTGAAGTAAACCATCGGCTCGGGTTTGGTGAGTACGAGTTCGTGCTTGGTGGCGGCATCGCGAAGAAGTTTCAACACAACCTTTGGATCGGACCCGTAGGCCACCCCAACCGGCAACTCTCGGCGGCGCTGCGACTCGGTAAGCGTCCAGTTGATCACCTTGCTGGAAATGAAATTGGCATTCGGGATGATCACCTCGGCGCCCTGGAAGGTCCGGATCGTACTCGACCGCACCCCAATGCGGGTGACTTTCCCGGTATTGCCGTCGACCTCCAAAATGTCGTCGATGTGAATCGGCCGCTCGAATTGCAGGATCAGTCCTGAGACAAAGTTGTTGATGATGTTCTGCAGGCCAAAACCGAAACCGACACCGATCGCGCCGGTGAGCACGGTGAATTTGTTCAGCTCGACGCCGCCCACGTTCACGGCCGAGAGGAACACCAGCAGCAGAGTCATGTAGTACAACGTCGACGAAATCAGCTCTGGCAGTCCCCGCGACAGGTGGAATCGTTTGAGGATTTCTTCGCGCAATGCGAAACGGACCAGGCTGGCGGCAAAGTAGCCGATCACCAGGATGAGGAAGAACCCCAACACTCCGCCGAGCGTGATCCCGGCTGCGCTACCTGCGATGTGAAAATCGAGAAAACGATCGACGCCGTCGCGAAAAGACTCTTCGAGGCTGAGTAGATCCAGCGTCGCCATCAGCCAGATGAAAGCCTCAGTCCATCCCACGACGCGAGGCACCCAGCGTGTGATCGGTTCGCGATGCATCCGTACTGCGGCGATGCGCTCGGCGGCCGCCGATGCTATTCCCGCGAGGAACAGCACTTTGAACACCATGAATGCCGTGAACGCGCCCAGGGCGATGAATGCGCTATAGAGGCTGGCAGTGGCCAGGAATTGGGCCAGCCTCACATAGCCGAAGAGGTTGGCGAACAGCGAAATCCCAATCGAGGAGACCGCCAGCCACAGCCCCAGCAGGACCAGGCGCCGCATGAACGTCGCGTTCTTCACGCGGCCGGCGCTGAAGGGCGGCACCACATAGGCAAAGAACGCGAACAGGACAGCGTTCGCCAGAAAGTGCAATTCTCGCTTGTGCGCTGGGGCGAGTGGAATCCAGGCAATCGTGGCAGCAAACGCGCTGTAGCCCACCAGGAAATACAGCATCTGCCGTGGCGGACGCTCGAGAAACGGCGGCAACAAGGCCAGGATTGGAATGAACGAAATCAGGATCGCGATCCCTACCAGCGACATCGGAGCGTCCGGCGCCCGCAGGTAGCCAAACATCAATGGAGGAAGAAGTCCCAGGGCGAACCAATGGCTCAGAATCCGGCGCACCGGGTCCAGTTCCCGTTCAGGCGTTATCGCCGCTACCCGGACGTGCAACCGGAAGGCAACCACGATGCACACGATCAACAGGACGACGACCGCGGCCAGTGCCCCGGCGTTTTCGTGGAAGAACACCCGAATCGCTATCAGGCGGTCGCTAACCGAACCATAGTCCTGTGATAGCTCGCCAGCCTGGCGTCGCATGGCGACCTGCCACAAGGGAAGGCTGTCTCGATCGAGCAGGTGTCCTGTGAGTTGTTTGCGCGCCTGCGCCAGCCGAGCGACCACATCGTCGGCCCGCTCGACGTCTGCGCCCGCGAAGATCTGCATGGCCACGATTGCCTGCAGTTCGTCTTTTGCCTGCGCGCGCAGCCTGCGGAGATCGGCCAGATTGCCGTTGATCAGGGCGATGACGGGATCGAGGTCCTGCCCTCCCTGGTTCTCTTGCAGGGTGGCGATCCACCTCGGCTCTTGCTCATCGGCCTTCTGAATTCCTGCTTGTGCATTGTTGGCCCACGTTAGCAGTTGTCCTTGCCACGAAGCCGTATAGGTCTGCATGCCCCGCCAGTATGTTTCCTGCTCGCGAAGTTCAAGCGAGTTCGGAGTGGAGGACAGCAGGGCTTCTACTTCCTTTTGCTTGGCTTGCAATTCCGGCTCCAGTTGCGTCAGCGAGGCGCGCATGGCATCCAACTGCTCTCGCGTCGGCAACTGGCCCAGCAAGTCGCGCAGTCTCTGGTTCAATTCCTGCGAGCGCGCTGCGACTTCGGGCAGAGGAAAGCTCTGGGGAACTTCTGGAGTCGCAGCCGGCAACTCCTGCGTCGCCAGCGGTTCAACCGGCTTCGCCTTCATGAGGGACGCCACGGGATTGGTGGCGGGCTTGGGCGGGTTCGACTTGTCGGAGGCTTTCGGGTCGGACCCTGCGGCTGCACCCTGCTGCGCAAGTCCCATCGAAGAGCATGCCAGAATGATCAGCAAGACCAGTCGCCACGTTCTGGTGAACCCGAACGTTCGCCCGGACGCACCGGTTACGCACGTGGAACTCACAAGACAACCTCGGTTTGCCGACGGGAACATGCTGGCGTAATTATCGCTTATCGGCGTTCACCAGCAGCTCAAATCTTCGAGATGCAAGAGGAGAACGCTGGCGCACCGCGCATTCATCGTCCCAGTTCCAACTCATCCAGCATGGCTTCCATCTCCGAGAGCGCATGCCGGTTATTGGTGCGGCGCGCCGACTCGATACCCTTCTGTAGCATGGCGTGGGCTTCCTCAATGCGCTCCGCGCGGGCCAGCGCCTGCGCCGACATGAAATATCCATTGGTGTAGTCCGGATGAGCTTCCAGCAACTTGGCAAACTCGGCTAATGCGGTATCGGTATCGCCGGAGCCCGCATACTCCAGACCCAACGCATAGCGCGCAAACGCGTCCTTCGGATTGTCTTTCAGGATTTCCTGCAACGCCGCCACGCGGCTCTCATCCGCCATTGATCGCTTCTCCCGGATTCGAAGATTCGAACGAATGGTACAGGAGCCCGCCCGCCAATCTCAACATAGAGGCCGAGACGAACGCCCTCGAGATGCAGGCTAGAGCACGTGGCCATTACAATTAGCTCCGAATCGCATTGGACAAAAGGAAAGACATGGAGCCGAACGCAACAGTCCCGCAACCAAGACCCATGAGCGAGTCGAAGTCCGAGATGATCGAACTTGTGTTGCCCAATGACACCAACCCTCTGGGCGCCCTGCTTGGCGGCCGCCTGATGCACTGGATCGATCTCGCCGGCGCGCTGGCCGCCCACCGCCATTCGCATTCCTACGTAGTGACCGCTTCAATGGACCACATCGATTTTCTCGTGCCTGTGCATGTCGGCGACATGGTCCTCTTGCAATCCTCCGTGAATCGGGTATTCAAGACCTCGATGGAAGTGGGCGTGAGGGTTTCGGTCGAGAATTACATTTCGAACTCACGCCAGAAGGTTGCGACCGCCTACCTGACGTTTGTAGCCGTTGACCGCCATGGCCGCCGTTTGCCGGTCAATCCGGTCATTCCGGAGACTGAGGACGACAAGCGCAGGTACGAAGGAGCGCTTCGCCGGCGCGAGGCTGCCAAGGCCGAGCGGGAGCAGCGCAAGACTCGAAAATCCTGATCGGATCGTCACGCGTGTTACATTTGCACAAATCGCCTGCCTGCTGATGGGGTGTGCTGAATAAGCCATGGAGGAGAACTGGATGCGCAGCGTCCGCGTCGTTGCCGTTTTCTGTGTGCTGTTAATTTGTGTGGCCGCACTCACGGCGCAACAGAAAGAATCTGCCGAAGCCGCAAAACCTGCTGACAAGAGTGCGGCGACCGCCGAGAAGTCAGGTAAGCTGCCCGCCGATGCGGAGAAGCCCGCGGCACCGAAAGAAGAACCCCCCATCGTCACCCATCACCAGATCACCGTCGGCGGACGCGCGCTGCACTACACCGCGACTACCGGCTACATGCCAATTCGCAACGATGAGGGCACAGAGGTCGAGGCCAACATCTTCTTCGTCGCCTACACCCTCGACAATGCGCCTGCGAAACGTCCGCTAATGTTTTCGTTCAACGGCGGCCCGGGATCGGCATCGATCTGGCTGCATCTCGGTGCGATCGGGCCACGCCGGGTAAAGATGCTGCCCGATGGAGGCATGCCGCAGCCTCCCTTCGAACTGGTTGACAACCAGGACACGTGGCTCGATCAGACCGACCTCGTCTTCATCGATCCCGTCGGAACGGGCTACAGCCGCGCGACCAAGAAAGAACTCGCCAAGAAGTTTTTCGGCGTGAAGGGCGACATCTCGTCCGTCGCCGAATTCATCCGCCTTTATCTCAGCCGTTATCAGCGCTGGAACGCGCCTCTCTTCATGGTCGGCGAAAGCTACGGCACTACTCGCGCCGCTGGCCTCAGCGGCTACCTGGTTGATCGTGGCATTGCTCTCAGCGGAGTAATTCTGGTTTCGTCGGTGCTGAATTTCGAGACCTTGGAGTTCACCCGCGGCAACGACCTGCCCTACATTCTGTTCCTGCCGTCCTACACCTCCACCGCCTGGTACCACAAGAAGCTACCCGCGGATTTGCAGCAGCGCGATCTTGCCAGCGTGCTGACCGACGCCCAACAGTTTGCCGCCGGGCCTTATGCCAGTGGACTGGGGAAGGGCGACAGCCTGACTCCAGCCGAACGCCAGACGCTGGTTGATCAGGTAGCGCGGTTCACCGGAATCGATCGCAATGTCGTCGACGAGAGCGACATGCGACTGCCACAGCCCTTATTCTGCCGTGAGCTGCTGCGCAGTCAGCGCTTGATGGTCGGACGCCTCGATAGCCGTTTCACCGGCGACGATCTCTCTCGCGTGCGCGGTGAAGGCATGTATTACGATCCCTCGCTCTCGGCAATTCGTCCGCCCTTTACCGCCACCTTCAACAACTATGTTCACACCGAGCTTGGCTACAAAACCGATCTTGAGTACTACGTGCTAGGCGGAGGCGTGACCGATTGGGATTGGGGATCGGCGGGCGAAGGATTTCCCGATACCAGCGAATCCCTGCGGCTGGCATTCGTCAAGAATCCCTACATGAAGCTGTTCGTGGCGTCGGGATACTACGATTTGGCAACGCCGTACTTCGCTACCCAGTACACGCTGAGCCACATGAACCTCACCGCGCAACAGCACGCCAAAGTCACGCTCGGCTATTACGACGCCGGACACATGATGTACATCAAGAGCGACTCGCTCTCGCGGCTGAAACAGGAAGTCGGGGGATTCCTGACCGGCGCGTTGCAGTGACTCGCGAAAGAAATAGGCCGGAGAAGTCCGCCGAAATCTCCGGCTCCGGGTTTGCCGCTTAAAGGTGGTGGCTCATGGCCGAGCCATGGAGAGAACAACCTCGTCCCTGGGAGAGTCCATCGCGACCTCTAGCTCCCGTTCACGCGGCGTCACTTGGTGGCCCGACTTCTGGCCCTCCACCCAAAGTTCAGAGAGGAAGTACCGATCCCCGTAGCGATGGAAAACCAGCTTGGTCCTTGAAGAAGCGTTTAGCGATTCGCTCGAATTTGAGAAGACCAGGATCCCAGACGCTGATTTCAGATTGCGAATGACAAGTATCTTCTCCTCAGCCCCGAGGGACTGGATATCGTATTCGCCGGCCGGAAGTGTAGCGCCGGCGGCGATGAAATTGAAGGGCACGCTGAACCTCGCATGGACGGTTTGGGCGCTTGCAGCTGCGGTCATCAGCAGAGGCAAGGCCAGTGCAATTGCTAACAGTTTCTTACTCACAGAGTTTCTCCTTCTTGGCCTTTCGGCGTAGTTGATTTGAATTGCTGTCCTGGTGACTTTCCCCCACCGTGCGGACAACCGCGCGGAGTCTTGCTGGCGACGTTCGCGTTACAACCGTTCCGTGTTTACCGAGACAGGCACTTCGTTGGCCAGCGAGTCGAAAACCGGAGAGTATCGCGGTCCCAATTGACCAATTTCCTGCAACTGTTCGTCCGGGACGTCGGCCTTGATCTTGACGTTCACCCGGATACCCTGGAACCCGTTGCGAACCTTCTCGTCGAGTTCAAGAAATCCGTGCAGATCAATGTCCCCTTCGAAAGCCGACTCGACTTCTTCGATGTGGATGCCGCGTGCGGCTGCGTGATAGACCATCGACGTAGTCAAGCAAGCTGCCAGGGCGTGCAGCAGGTACTCCGCGGGGTTGGCCGCCGTGTCCGTCCCCAGCAGAACCGGAGGCTCGTCTGCCTCGAAGACGAAGGGCCTCGCTCGCGACAACTCTTCACCGGCGCCATACATCGTGTCCGCTATCGATCGATTTCTGGCAGCGTCCACCCATTGGTTGCGTATGCGAAATTTGAATTTCGCTATCGACGGTGTGGTCTTGATGGCGTCGACAGTCTTCAACAGGTCGTCGACGGGGACCCCATTTACGGTCTTCGAAAGGACATCCGCAGTCGCCATCTCAGTGTTCTTCATTCCATTTCTCCTTTATGTTTGTTGCTGCCGATCAAAGTTGGCCCCTAGGCCCCCTCCTTGGCGATGCCCTTCTCTGCAAGCGCCCAGCTCGCGCCTTCTTTCTCTCGCGAGCCGCGGGGTCACTTCACCTCGACTTTCACGCGCATCCATGGATGAATGCAGCACTGAAATAGGTGTTCGCCCTTCGACAGGCCGGTTACGTTGACATTGCTGCCTTGCAGGATTCGTGTCCTGGCCACCGCTACGTTCGCAAATCCACCGTTACATTCTGGAACCGTGTTCTCTCCCGCATTGAGGCCCGCGATGAAGCCGCCTCCAAAGTGGTCCACCGGGGTGAAGGTATGCGGCTCGCCACCTTCGTTTGCCACGTTTACTATGGTTCCCTGTTTGATGTTGAGCGTGTCAGGCTCGAAATCCCAGTTCGGGTCGGGATGCCCTTCGTCTGCCTCGTGGAACAGGGTTAGAAACGGAGTGGTTGCTCCGATTGCGACGTTCTTACAGAAGTCGGGGCCGAGCATGGCATTGAAGCTGCTTGGTTCGCATTCGTCCAGTGCCACGATCTGTGCGACAGGTGCCGGACTTAATGGTGTTGCGGTGCCCTGCGCTAACATGTGCGTCGCGCCAGCGAACGCCATGCTGCCAACGAGTAATACCTTTGCCACGGTTCTCATTGTGTCTGTATCTCCTTTTGCATTCGGGTTGTTTTGAAGCGCTTTCCGCATCTACGAATGCCTGGATGCGCCTAACTATGCCCTGCCATGGCGACCCGTACTTACCCGCACGTCTGGCTCTCTTGCCTGCGGCGCGGTAGTATGTCAACGATTTGTTGCAGCGTCTGACGACCCCAGTCTGGAGTTCGTCGAATCGTGTAGGAAGAAGCCGATGGATGCCCTGTCAACAGTCCTTAAGACGGTGAAGCTCGAAGGCGCCATGTTCTACAATGCGGAGTTTTCAGCGCCATGGAGTTTTCGATCGCCGCCCTCTTGCCTGGTGGCGCCCTACCTTTCGCCGGAGCCCAGGCATGTGATCATCTATCACCTGCTAACGCACGGGCAGGCTTACGCGAATGTCGAAAACGGTCCGCGGCTCCCGCTCTATGCCGGCGACATTGTGGTCTTTCCCCATGGCGATCCGCACTTCATGGGAAATGGCCGCGAAGTCAAGCCGAAGGATTTCGCTCGAATCCTGAAGGAGATCATGTCGCGGGGTCTCGAGCTGGCGCACATGGGCGGCGGCGGCGAAATCACTCGATTCATTTGCGGCTACCTGATCTGTGACCCTCAGCTCAGCAAAGCTTTTTTGGGCGGGCTGCCGCCGATATTCAAGGTCAACATCGGCAACGATAACTCCGGGCAATGGCTGGAGAGTTCCATTCGTTACTCTGTCGAACAGGCCGCTGCTTCACATGCAGGCAGCGAAATCGTAGTCGCCAAGCTGTCGGAAGCCTTGTTTGCGGAGACCCTGAGGCGCTACGTGGACTTATTACCATCAGGGCAGACGGGATGGCTGGCCGGCGCCCGCGACCCCGAGGTCGGCAGCGCGCTCGCGCTGGTGCATGGTCAACCCTCCGCCCCCTGGACCATCGCCGAATTGGCAAGGCGGGTGGGAGTCTCACGCTCTGTGCTGGCCGAGCGCTTCCGGCATTTCCTCGGCGTTCCGCCCATGGCCTATCTCACGCGGTGGCGGCTCCAGTTGGGCGCACAACTGCTGATGTCTACGAGCCACAGCGTGGCGCAGATCGCGGCTCAAGTCGGCTATGAATCTGAGCCGGCGTTCAACCGCGCCTTCAAGCGCGAGTATGGATCGCCGCCAGCGCGCTATCGTGTGAAATCCCGAATTCCCGCGGCCTGATCGAGCACTCACTCTTTGGCTTGGCGCCGCAGGTTCGCCTGGTGCCCCGGGTTCGCCCCGCTGTTGGGCTGAACTGGCAATTGACTACCAGGCGCGGCGCCGCTTCAAGGCGCGAAAGCGCTTCGCTTGATGAGCAGATACACAATCATTGCGCTGCCAATCGGTAGTCCTGCGAGGGTGCGCCAGTCGTGCGCGATCACCGCATTGGTCGCGTCTCCCGCAAGGTTGATCGTAAGGATGGCAAGTGCCGTCCAATAGCCCCAACGCTTGCAGCGCCACAGGCCAAGTGCCGCAGTGCCGCATGCCACACACACCGCGGCCATCAGGAGCACGGCCCTGCCGCCCATCGCAGCGAAGCCTTCGCGGGCATGAGGATTCAATCGCCACAGAGGTTCGAGCACGCTTCCGGGAAACGACAGCATCACCGCCGCCAGCCCGCTCATGACGGTACCGAACAAGAAGAAGAGGCTGAGGAGAGTGATGCCGGGCAGAGGGCTTGAATGAGTCATCAGGCTCGGGCCGTTGCTTCTGGGACCCGCGACGAAGAGTTTCCGTCCGCGGCCGATCCGTTGCTTTCGTCCGGCTGCGCAAAGACCAGCACGTACCCGTTCGGGTCCGTGACCTCGAAGTCCAACGCTCCGTATTCGCGCCGGCAAAGCCCGCGCGTGATTTTCCTGTCCTGTCGCTGCGAGAATTCCTCAAAGAGGGCTTCCACGCTGTCTGTTTCGATGTACACGTTCCACGCGCCCCGCTCGCGGGCCGCAGGATCTTCCGGCCTGGCGTATCCGTCCTCCTGCTGGAGGAAGATCTTGATGGCGTCGCGCCAGAGAACGCAAAAGCCGGCAGGGAAGTAATGGGCCTCAAAACCTATTCCCTTGTACCAGGACATTGTCGCTTCGATATTCCCGACCAGGACGACGACGGTGAAATTGCGGAGAGTTGCGCGTGTAGCTTTCTGCGCGCTTGTCGGTCGCACACTTGCCATCGTCAGAGAATACCTTCCCCCAACGACCCAGGGGCACCAGTGAGGTTCCGATACTCCCTCCGGCCCCGGCCCGACAATCGACGATGATAATCCGTCACGTTGATCGGTGACTAAATCGTTCGGCGTTTCCTGCCATTCCTCGTACACTGCCTCCGGAAGGATGAGGGAAAGTTGTCGTCTCACGAGTCTGCAGGCGGACGCTGCCCGCGTCCTCGAATGAAACCAGGTGGCTCGACCAGTGATGGGTCACGTTCGTTCTCGGTTTTCTACCCGTCTGCACGCCAATAGTCCGGTCTGTTCCCCGAAAATCCCCAGTAAGTCCTTTCCTAAGAGGGTTTTGCCTGCAACCCTCACGCGCTCAATAATTTACGCAGGAGTTTGCGCTAAATGAATCTAAGAAATTTTGGGAGGAAGGGGAGCGGTTCACCCACGTACCCAATTCAAGCCCTTAGTCGTAACGCTCGAAGACGATCTGCTTGCGGTCCCAGCCCAGTTCGTCCTTCAGCAGTGCCCGGTTGGCATTGACCATCTGGTGCAACCCGCAGATATACGCATTCATATCGTGGCGTGCGCCCACAATCCCACGCACGTGGTCCTGCACGTACCCGCGGAGCCCCTGCCACTCGGGGCCGCCCCGGCTGAGCGTCGGAAGATAGTGAAAATTGGGGTGCGCCCGCTCGATGGCAAGAAATTCTTTGCGGTAGTAGAGGCCGTCTTCGTGGCGTGTGCCGTAGACCAGCCAGTATTCACGCCCCTGATGGCGCTCGATGCTGTCAAAGAGCCAATGCACCATGCCACGAAAAGGAGCGATTCCCGTGCCCGTAGCAATGAACACCGAATCCTGATGCGGCTGGCGCAAGGTGAACATCCCGTGTGGCCCGTGAAACTGGACCGTGGCCCCTTCCTCGAGGTCGCACAGCCAGTTCGACAGGAAGCCCTGTTCCACGCGATTCAGACACAGGTCGAACCGCGCACCGGCGCGCGGCGTGGAGGCGAGGGAGTAGGCGCGAGTGTGGGTCTTCCCGTCCGCCTTAGGCTGCTGGATCGAGACGAATTGGCCAGGGGTGAAGTCGAATTGATCCGCGCCCTCCACCGCAAACTCGAGGTGCTTGGTCTGTTCCGACAGCAGTACCGAATGCCGCAGACGGGCAGTTGAAAGCTTCCGCGCGGCGGGCGGACGGACAGCAGGTTCGGGAGCCAAAACCCCCTCTGGCTGATTGGGAAGTGTCACAGTAATTGGATGCCCGGACTACTCAACGGTCACCGATTTCGCCAGATTGCGTGGCTGATCGACGTCGCATCCCCGCCGAACCGCGATGTGATACGCCAGCAGTTGCAGCGGTACGACCTCCAGGATGGGAGCCAGCAGTTCGGGCGCGTGCGGAACATAGATCACGTGATCAGCGGATTCCTTGATCTCTTCATCGCCCTCGGTGGCGACCGCGATTACGGTGCCCGACCTCGCCTTCACTTCCTTGAGATTGGAGATGGTTTTCTCGTACCGCTGAACCGAGCCGGGATCATTTACATCGCGCGTAGCCATGATCACGACCGGCAGATCTTCATCGATGAGCGCATTCGGTCCGTGCTTCATCTCTCCCGCCGGATAGCCTTCCGCGTGGATGTAGGAGATCTCCTTCATCTTGAGGGCGCCTTCCAGCGCGATCGGATAATGTATGCCGCGTCCGAGGTACAGGAAATCACTGGCGCGATGGTAGTGCTTGGCCAACTCCTCGGTCGCGTCGTCACCGCTGAGCAGGGCCTCGAGCTTTCCGGGAATGAGCGTCAACTCGGTCAGCAACTTGGTGGCCTCTTCCGGACTGATGGTTCCACGAACCTCGCCGAGGTACACCGCGAACAGGAACAACGCAGTCAACTGGGCAGTGAAGGCCTTGGTAGAAGCGACACCGATCTCAGGTCCGGCATGCGTGTAGATCGTGCCATTGGATTCGCGGGCGATCATCGACCCAACGACGTTGCAGATTCCCAGAGTCTTCGATCCCTTGGCGCGGGATTCGCGCAGGGCCGCAATCGTGTCCGCTGTTTCGCCGGACTGGGTGATGAGGATCGTGAGGTCTTCAGGACCGGTAAGCGGATCGCGGTAGCGGAACTCGCTGGCGTAGTCCACCTCGGCCGTCACCTTCGCCAGGCGCTCGATCATGAACTTGGCGGCCAACCCGGCATGCCAGCTGGTACCACAGGCGGCGATGTACACGCGCTGCAGCTTTCGGAACTCCTCGACACTGATGTCCATCTCGTCGAGGAAGACTTTGCCGCTATCCAGCGAGACGCGCCCCAGCGTGGTGTCGCGAACGGCGCGGGGCTGCTCAAAGATTTCCTTGAGCATGAAGTGCTTGAAGCCACCCTTCTCCGCCATGATCGGGTCCCAGGTGATGTGCTGCACCTGGCGCGTAATGGGATGGCCGTCAAAGTCGGTCAGCTGGACACCAGCGGGAGTGATCACCGCCAGGTCTCCATCGCCCAGGAAAAACAGGTCGCGGGTGTGATAAAGAATCGCGGGAACGTCGCTGGCTACGAAGTATTCGTCATCGCCCAAACCAATTACGGCAGGCGGGCCGTTGCGACCGGCGACAATCTTGTTGGGCTCGTCGGACGAGATCACCGCGATTGCGAATACGCCGCTGAGTTGTTTGACAGTGCGCCGCACCGCTTCTTCCAGCGGGACCTTGTGATCGGCGTCCGACAGGTTCTTTTCGATGAGATGGGCGATGACTTCCGTGTCGGTCTCGGTGCGGAACTGGTGGCCCTCTTCGATGAGCTTCTTCTTCAAGCTCATGTAGTTTTCCACGATGCCGTTGTGGACGACGACGATCTTCCCGGTGCAGTCGCGATGGGGATGTGCGTTCTCTTCGGTGGGGCGTCCGTGGGTGGCCCAGCGAGTATGCCCGATGCCGTAGGTGCCGTCGAGCGGCTTGAGCTGGATGACCTCCTCCAGGTTGCGCAGCTTGCCTTCCGCGCGGCGCAACTGCAGGCCCTCGCCATTGCCCGCTACGGCAATGCCGGCCGAATCATAACCGCGATATTCCAAACGACGGAGGCCGTCGATGATGACCGGAACGACCCGTTTCTTCCCAACGTATCCAACAATGCCGCACATCTGCTTATGCTCCAGAGAATGGCTATGCCTGTGTTCACCGGGTGGCGAGCCTCTAGGCCCGCCGTCCCGACAGAAAGGCGAGTAACTCTTAAATCTTATCTGATTTCATGTCCCGAGCGAGAAACGTCGGACGCTTTTGGAGGTAGGACCGTCGCGCGAAAGGACACAGCGATTGGATGCAAACTGCGGCGACTAGGTCTCCAGAGTGAAGCGATATTCCTCAATAACGGGATTCGTAAGCACTTCGCGGGCGATGCGCTCAACTTCCGCTTGAGCATCTTCGCGTCCGAGGCCGTCGTCCAACGCGATCTCGAAGTACTTGCCCTGGCGCAAGTCACTGATGCCGCTATAGCCCATTTTTTTCAGGGCGCCGTGAATGGTTTTGCCTTGAGGATCGAGCACACTCTTTTTCAGCGAAACGTAAACGTAGGCTTTCATACGAGAGTCCTAATTATACCCATTCCGCCGGAGCCAGCAGATAGTGCGATCGGCGGCTCACCACAACGGCGTCTTGAAGGCGTCGTCGATCTCAACCTGATACCCCTTAACCAGGCGATTGGTTTCGTTAGCCATGCCAACCACGGACATCAGCTCATGAAACATCGCCGGAGTCATTCCGCTCTTGCGCGCCGAAGCGGTGTGGGAGGCGATGCAGTAGTCGCACCCATTCGTCACGCTGACGGCGACGTAGATCATTTCCTTCAGCATGGGATCGAGCGCGCCTGGCGCCATGATTTGCTTGATGCTCTCCCAGGTTCGCTTTAACAGGACCGGATCGTGAGCCATCGCCTTCCAGAAATTGTTGATCCAATCAACCTTGCGAGTCGTCATGATGTCGTCATAAACGGCGCGGACATCCGGACTGGCATCCGCATATTCAACCAAGCCAAAGGTGGCCATGTGCCTCTCCTCATTTAAGCGACCGGAACCTTCTGTTTGTAAGCCGCGACGTACACCTTCCACGCCAGGTCTTTCTCCATCGTGGCTCGCAACTCTGCTGCGGCGGCTGGTTCGCCGTGGACCAAATACGTCTGTCTCGGCGCCGACTGAAATGTGTGCAGCCACTCCAGCAGTTCGGGCGTGTCAGCATGGTCGCTGAACTGCTCCAGCGATTCGACTTGCGCACGAACAGGAACCGTTTCTCCAAAAATCTTGACCTCCGGGGCGAGGTTCTTGATGTCGTAACCGCGGGTGCCCTGAGCCTGAAAGCCGATGAACAAGACGAGGTTTCTGGGATCGGGCAGGCGTTGCATCATGTGGTGCAAGACCCGTCCGCCAGTCACCATACCGCTGGAGGAAACGATGATGGACGGGTACTTCGACTGGTTAATTTTCTTGGAATCATCCTGGGTGAGGTCAAAATAGAAATTAGCCCAGTCCAACGGCGATCCGTACCTGTCGATGAGCGCCTTGGTTTCGGGACTGAACTCGCCGGTGTACTTCAGGAAAATCTGCACAGCCTTGATCGCCATCGGGCTGTCGGTGTGAACTGGGACTCGCGGTATCTGCCCGGTCTCCATCAATTCCTTAAGCATGAAGAGCAATTTCTGAGTGCGTTCCACAGCGAAGGCAGGGATGACCACGCTTCCGCCGCGTTGCACCGTCGTGCGGATCAAGGCGGCCATCTCAGGCCTTGGATCGTCGCGGGGATGCTGGCGATTGCCGTAAGTGCTCTCCATGACGAGGTAGTCGCACAGTTCGTGCTCTGTAGGGCCAGATCGCACCAGGCGTCCGGGCGAGGTTTCGCTGTCGCGCACGCGACCGATATCACCGGTGAAAAGCAGGCGTGAGGTCTTGCCCTGTGAGGTCAACGTGATTTCGACCATCGAGGAGCCGAGTATGTGAGCCGCTCGCACGAACTGGAACGATATCTCGTCGGAGAGACGCTTCGGTTCACCGAAGTTCACCGGCTTGAAGAGCGCGAGGCAGTGCTCCGCCTCCTCCATGGTGTAGAGCGGCAATGCAGGGACGTGCTTCGAGGTTTTGAACCGGTTGTGAAAGGCCGCATCCTCTTCCTGCAGATGCCCGGAGTCAGGCAGCAGAATGCCGCACAGGTCGATCGTGGCCGGAGTCGCGTATATCGGGCCGTGGAATCCCTGCTTAACGAGGCGTGGTATCCAGCCGGAATGGTCGAGGTGGGCATGGGTGAGAATGACCGCGTCGATCTCGCGCGCCGGAATCGGCAAGTCTTGCCAATTGCGTTCGCGCCATTCTTTTTGTCCTTGAAACAGGCCGCAATCCACCAGGACTTGAATGCCACGCTGGCCACGCTCATCGCCAGTGTTGATCAGGTGTTTTGATCCGGTGACGACCCCGGCAGCGCCCAAAAACTGGATGTAGCTCAAGAGGACCTCATTTGTGCGCTTGAAGCGCCACTGCGATCAATCAACGTTTTGTAGCGTTCGACCCAGCCCGTTGGGAAGTACCCGGCTAGTCAGGGGCTGGACTCGCCGGAACATCGAATGTGTTGTCACCTGAGTTAATTTCTGGAACGCTGCCATCGTTGACCACGACCCTGGTTGGCGGTGCGGGGGTTGGTGACCTTTCCGACGCCTTCTGGTGCCCCATGACGAGCATTCGCATAGCCCTTTCCCCGCCGGGAGTCTGGATCAGGACGGGGACCTCGGCGCCGGCGCCGCCGCGGTTCTCGATTGTCACTGTGACCAAGATAGTCTTACCGGGGCTCTCGAGAAGCGGGCGGACGTAGGCGTTTTCCACCCGGAAATCGGGCAGCCCGCGATTGCGGTACACCCAGTCGTCGAAAAACCATTCTAGATTGCGCTTCTTTCCATCCTGAAGAAGGCTCTGAAAATAAGCGGGATTCACGTCGGCCCCGGGGCGATAGGCCGCGAGCGCGTGCTGCAGAACCTCGTCGCCCAGCATGTCGCGGAGCATCCAGAAAACGAAGCTCCCCTTACCTCGCAAGAGGATCTCGTCGGAAGTATTCAGCAGCGTGTTATCGCCAGGATGGTTGTCGTTTGCAGTCGCTGCGGCACTCGGTTCCGGGCTCGCCTGCTCTTCCGCCTTCACCAACGGGGCGAGGTACTCGTCAAGAAACTGCAGAGCGGCTTTGCGGCCGGACCGGCGCTCCACTCCGACGGCCTGCATGAAGCGCTGTAGCCCATCCTCGATCCAGCGACGGGGTGAGACGAAGCGCGCTGTGACCTGCACCGGCGTCATAAGAAGCTCAAGCGTGCCGGGTTGGGACTGCCGCAGCGGAGTGAACAACACAGCCCCGTTCTGGAAGGGATTGGCGTTCGCATCGGTGAGTTCGACGACCGTGACCTGCTGCCCAGACGGATTCAGCCATTCCTGGAGCAACGGCTCGTTGGCCTCCGCGGCGGCTGCATAGTCCTTCGCTACCGACGCCTTCTCGGGAGCATGAAAGAGCCTAATGCCCGGACGTTCCAGTTGAACGTAACTTGCCACGGAAAATGCAGGCACAATTTGCGCGAGCCCGGAGAGATGAATGCTGTTGCTGATCTGGTTCGCGCGGACGCCGGTGCGGGGACTTTCCGTCGTTCCCGACTCGCCACATGCCGAAGCGGTTGCATTTCCCGCGATACAGAGCGTGGTATCTGCGCTGACGACACTGATACGCGCATCGAATTCGGTTCGACTGTGGCGGAACTTCCAGGCATCCATTGCAGCGAACACCGCATTGCCATCGCTCATGCTTACGGACGGCAGCGCGACTGGATACCACACCACGTAGCCCAGTCCGCGGATGGCGGTGAAGGGCTCGCTGATCTGGTCCCAATCATTGCGAAGAGCCATTTCGGGAGGAGCGCCCATGCGCGTAAGCCGTGTGGAGTCCGGCGTCACCGTTCCTCCGTACTGCACATCGAGAGTGATGGTCCCTCCGGGCAGCACCGCTTTGGGGAGTGTCGCAACCGCTTCCGAAAGGGCGCCGGTGTGATCGATGTCGGAGGTGTAGTGGTTGCCGATCCACTCCAGAGGGTTGCGGTCCAGCGCAATTCCGTTCCAGGCTAATGACGACGAGACTTGCAGCGCCACGTTCTTCTGGGCTGACTTGGAATCATTGCGCAGCGTCAATTGGCCGGTCACAGCCATGACATGCGACGCACGATCGATTTGGACTTCCAACTGGTAGCGTGTAACGGTGAATGCCTCACGGTCCAGAGCCGCCGCGGACCCAGCCATCGCGAGGCCAACAAAAATTAGCGCGACACGCCGCTTCATCGGGAGGGCTTGGCCTTCCGCTGACTCGTTGGTGTTCGGCGCTGGCGAGCCACCTCGTACATCATGACCGCGCCGGCGACGGACACGTTCAGCGAAGACACCTGCCCGAGCATGGGAATCGACACCAGGAAGTCGCAGCGTCTGCGCACCAGGTCGTGGAGGCCCTTGCCTTCCGCGCCCAGAACGATCGCGCAGTGCATGTTGTAATCGAGCTCGTCATAGCTCTGGGTGCCGCGCTCGTCGAGTCCGACGGTCCAGATGTTGCGGTCCTTCAGTTCTTCGAGAGTGCGCGAAATGTTGGTAACGCGAGCGATCGCCAGGTGCTCGGAGGCCCCGGCCGATGCCTTTACCACTGTTCCAGTAAGGCCGACGGCGCGGCGCTCCGGGATAATGACGCCGTCTGCACCGGCACCGTCGGCGGTCCGGATCAACGCGCCGAGATTGTGGGGATCCTCGATGCCATCGAGCACCACCAGAAAGCTGTGCTCGCCGTTGCGGCGCTCCAGAAGGGTGTCCACGTCGGCATATTGCTTGCCGCTGGTGACCGCGATTACCCCCTGGTGCGTATTCGTATTGGCGGTCCGGTCAAGCTCTTCGCGCGCCAAGAACCGCACCTGGACACCGCTGGAGCGGCAATCGTCGATCAGGCGTTGCACGCGCTGATCGTGTCGCTCGCGTGCAATGCCCACGTAATCAAAGCTGCGAGCGCCGGATTTGAGCGCCTCGCTGACCGCATGAATCCCGAAGATAACGACCATCGGATATCAGTGTACGACAGGGGCAGCGGCCCACTGGGGCGGTCTGCGATCCGTTGGACTCCGGGAGGTTTATACTTTGTTCTTCAAATTGCAAACGGGTGAGCGAATGTCGATTTCGGCAGTCATCGTGGATGACGAACAGCTGGCGCGCGATGAACTCGCCTACCTTTTGAAAGAGGTCGGCGTCGACGTCGTGGCGCAGGGGAAGAATGGCGTCGAGGCTGTCAACCTGATCAAAGACCTATCGCCCGATCTCGTTTTCCTCGACGTCCAAATGCCAGGGCTGGACGGCTTCGGTGTAATCAAAAAGCTGCTCGACCGCAAAGTGCCGATGCCGCAGATCGTCTTTGCGACCGCATTCGATCAGTACGCGGTGAAGGCGTTTGAAGTGAACGCCGTCGACTATCTTCTCAAGCCGTTCGACAAGAAGCGGGTCGCGCAGACATTGGAAAAGGCGCGCAAGAAGCTCGAGTCATCCGGATCTCCCAACGACCAGATCGGCGCGCTGGTGAAGATGCTGGAGCAGCAGCAGCGGCCCCAGGCGGCCAAGGTGCTGCTTAAGTCGGCGGGCCGGCTGTTTCTCGTAGACCAGAAAGACATCTGTTACGCCTCGATCGAAGACGGCATTATTACCGTGGTCGCGACCAACATGGAAGGCCAGTCCAACTGCCGGACGCTGGAAGAGTTGCTCGACTCCCTCGATCCAAATACCTTTTGGCGGGCCCACCGTTCGTACCTGGTGAACATCAACCGGATCAAGGAAGTCGTGCCCTGGTTTAAGAGTTCGTACCAGATCCGCATGGACGACAAGAAGCAGGCCGAAATTCCGGTCAGCCGCGCGCAGACCAAGCGTCTTCGCGAACTGTTCAACCTGTAGCGGGATGTGCGCGGCGTTGGGGAGACACCCTATACCTGACCTGGTGTCCTGCATGGGTTGCGGCGGGACGGCGCCTGCCATGGAGGGGCCGACTCATCGCTACATGGAGTCGTCTCCGGGTTGCTGGGCGGTGTATGGCGAAGTGCTGGCTCGCGAATACTCGGATCCCGCGTTTGCCGCGGCGCATCGTCAAACGGTCGATGCATTCGCGGTGCAACATCCGGGACAGCCTTCGCTGCAGAGCATCCAGTCCGTTGGCGTGCATCTCGTTCGTCTTTGCCTGATTCTGGAGCGCGGATTCAGCGATGCCGCAGCCGGTGATGCCATGAAGATGATTGCCAGTCGAAAGGCGATGCTGCGCTGGCTCATACCACCAATATCGATGGGGCCGGTCACCGCTGTGGACGTCTGGAGGACGAACGGTGCGCACGAGCACGTGACAGCCGTTCGCGGCTGGGCGCGTTCGGCTTGGCAAGCTTGGGCGCAGCATCACGCGCAGGTCCGACGTTGGGTGCCGGCGGAGTTTACCTCTCGCACCTAAAACTGCCGGCGATCAGCCGTTCTTTTTCTCCTGCAACTTTCTCACGACTTTGGTAACCATCTCACGCGGAGAGATGCGCAACAGTTGCACACCCATCCAGTTCTTCCATCCCGGGATGACGACTCGCTTGCCCTGCTTCAAGCCTTCGTATCCAGCACGCGCCACTTCGCGCACATCAACCATAAGGGGACTGTTCATCATCGCCGTGCCCTGAAGATAGGCCCGTTTCTGGAAGTTTGTCTTCACCGGTCCGGGGCAGAGGCACGAGACTTTTACGCCCGTTCCGCGCAACTCCTCGGCGAGCGCCTCAGTGAAGCTAAGCACGTAGGCCTTACTGGCGTAGTACACGGCCATGAAGGGACCTGGTTGAAATGCCGCCGTGCTGGCCACGTTCATGATCATGCCTTCGCGGGCGCGGATCTGCGGCAGGAAAAGCTTGGTCAAGTGGGTTAGCGCCACCATGTTGACCTGCATCATCTCGGCTTCTTGACTCCACTTCGTGCCAGTGAACGTGCCTGCACCGCCGAATCCCGCGTTGTTCACCAGCACGTCGAGTACGATGCCCGACTCCTGTAGTTCCTGATAGAGCTCGGCTGGGGTAGCCGGATGCGCGAGGTCTTTTGGCTCGATTCGCACCGTGATGCTGTAGCGCGATTGCAAATCGTCGCCCAGGTGACGCAAATTGTTGCGATTGCGTGCCACCAGCACCAGTCGGTAACCGTCGCGTGCGAAGAGATGCGCCAGCTCCAACCCGATGCCGCTGGAGGCGCCCGTGATCAGCGCTGTCTTGGGAGCGAAGAAAGGATTACTCGTACTCACGTTCTAGTTATAGCGGATTTTGCCGCCCGCAGGCAGTCAGGCAAGACAGGCCGCGATTACTGGCCCGCAGAGTTCCTAGACTCAAGAAAAGTCACGACCTGCCAGCGTTGCTGCTTGGACAATTGGGCCCATCCGGGCATTCCGTTGTTCAGGTCCCCGTTGGTGATGAACCAGAACAACTGACCCGGCGCGGCTTTCTTCACCTTCGCGCTCAGCAGACTCGGAGCGGGACCCATGCCTTGCAGGTTGTTGCCATGGCATTGCGAGCAGTTCTGGGCGTAGAGTTTCTTTCCACCCGCCGCCAGCTGAGCGTCACCCGAGTATGGATTCTTCATTTCCACGACTGATGCAGGCGCGTTGTGAAAACTCGAACTTTGGGCGGCAACCTCGAGCGTTATGGAGGTCAGAGTTGCAGCTACGAGCGCGGCACAGCAGGTCAAAAAGCGCAGGCGAAGAATCAAGATTTCCTCCTCTTTGTATTTTACAAGCAGGTCTCAATGGAATATCTTCTCCAGCTTGCGACCGAAGCCACTGATCTCGTATTGCACTCCGAAGCGCAGCATCGCGCGGTAACTTGCGTCCGTCAACCCAAAGGTCGGTGACACCCTGAACACCATGTTGTGTACCTGCCATGACAGTACCGGGGCGATGTATTGCGAAGTGTCATGCAGAGTGAAGCGGTCCCATGTACCCAATCCGCCATAGAATTCGACGCCTGCCTGAAAGTTCTCGCGGCACAGCGTGCATTCGTCGGGAGAAGCCAGCAGCGAAAGCGGACGGCTCACTGCGGCGGCATATCCGAATTCCCAGGGATCGCCGGCAAGATTCTTCTCGGCGATGAGGTTCTCGGAGATATTCCAACCGTTTAGATCGCTCGACAGGATAAGCTTGGTCTCGATCTCTCGCTTGCGCTCGCGGCTGGCTTCATTGTTTGGGACCAGCCCGTCATACTGCGAGTCGAAGCCGACGACCTCCAACAAGCTCTTGTCCGCTCCGTTAACGTCCTCGAATTCGACGTACAGCACCGGATTGATGATGTGCTCGTGCATCAGCAAGCGAAAACGATTCTCCCAGCGATATCCAGTGAAAATGGTGCTCTGGTTGGCGGTTGTCTGTCCGTCGAGGTAGAACTCGGTGGTCCACCATCCCTTTGCGCCGTATTCGAACTCCGTGACGCCCGACAGAAACTGGCTGCCATCCTGTGGGGAACCGGTCAGCCCATTCAATTCAATTTCCAGGTTTCCCGGCTCTTCCATGGTCTGGTCGTAGGTAATGAAGTAGGGCCGCTCGCCGGCGGAGACATTTGAGACGGCAATCGCCAGCAGGGACAGCATAAGAATGCCGCCGAAATATCTACAGGTCATAAGTGGCCTCCAAAATATTCAGCGAAGACGAAATCCATGCTGTATAATTGCAGTTGCAACAGGGTTGCAATTAGCCTATAGCTATTTGAATTCTTTTGAAGCCTCAGGTCAAGTAGGAGAGCGGAATATTGTTGCAAGCCTGTTGCAAATAACTGCAACAGTCACGGAGACACCAGGGCCATGCCATTTCCTGAAACTGCTGCACCGGGTTCCCTGCAGAACGCACTCTTAAGCCGTGGAATCCGAATGACGCGCCAGCGCCGGATCATTCTTGAGATCATCGAGACTGCGAAGCAGCACCTCGATGCGGCGCAGATCCTACGCAAGGCCGCTAAGGTCGACCCCGACATCAACCGCGTTACCGTGTACCGGACGTTGTCGCTGCTGAAACGCCAGGGCCTCGTGGACGAACTCGACCTACTGCACGTAAAGGGGGAAGGGCACTTCTATGAGCGCCGTCCGCAGCGCGACCACATGCACATGACGTGCCTGCGCTGCGGCAAGGTGCAGGAGTTTGAGAGTGACCTGTTTGATCGCGTGAAGGGCCAGGTGGAGCGCGATTGCCAGTTTCACATCGTGATTTCGCGCTTCGAGATTGGTGGTTACTGCACGAATTGCAGGAGATAGGGACTTGCGCAAAACACTGAAGGCGCGAGGACGACGTCCCCGCGCCTTCGATGCTTCAGGCTGCGAAATACCAGCGCCCGTTACTTTCCGGCGAGCGCGGGCTCGGCAACTTCGTAAATGCTGTACCACGGAGTCGCTGCCCTGAGAGCATTGTTCACATTCTCGATGTTCTTCACGCCCTCATCCTTCAGCCACGCTTCAAAAGCTTTTCCACCCTTTTCGGCGAAGATCGGGATGCCGTCTTTCCAGGTGGCGCGGCCGCAGAGCACGCCGTTGAACTTCACGCCGGCTTCCGTGGCGAACTCAAGATCCTCAATGAATTCGGGATTGCTGACGCCAGCCGACAGATAGATGAACGGCTTTTCGGTCGCTTCGGCAGCATTACGAAAGTACTGCAGTGCTTCCGCCTTGGTATAGACCTTCGGTCCTTTGAATGATTTCGCGCCTTCCACGTACTGCAGGTTTACGGGAACTTCGACCTTCAGCACATCGACGCCGTAGCGGTCCTTGGAGAACTCCGCCATCGAATCGACAACCACCTGGGGCTTCAGCTTGGCGTATTCGGGGCCCTTGTCCTCCAGTCCTTCTTTGTAGCCGATCAACTCGAGGAAGAACGGAATATCATTGGCGCGGCATTCGTCCCCGATGCGCTCGGTCCAAGCCTGCTTGTGATCGTTGATCTTCGCATCGTCGTAGGTCGAGTAGTAAAGCAGGATCTTGATACAATCCGCGCCGGCTTCTTTCAAGCGGCGGACGGACCACAGGTCGAGCAGGTCGGGCAGGCGACCCGGAAGGTTCTTGTCGTAGCCCGTCTTCTCGTAGGCCAGCAGCAGGCCTGAGCCCTTGGCGCGCAGCTTCGACGGTCCCAGACCCCACTCGGGATCGAGCAGGATGGCACTGGCGTGTTGGGTCAAAACCTCGGTGACGTAGTTCTTGAACTCAATCAAGCCTTCGTCGGAAGCCCGGGTCCCCAGGGCCTTCTTGAGTGAGCCACGTTGATCCATTGCGGCGGCGGCGATAACGCCGTTCTCGTTAGAGACGGCCTTCATGCCCGCAAGTTTTCCAGGAGTAAGTTTCACGGCAAGCCCTCCTCAGGCGCGGTGCGCCTGGTTCTTATGAAATTTGAATCCCGTCTGACAGAATATGGCTGGTCCCGTGATTGAGCGGTACAGGACAGGCAATTCTAAATGAATTCCGGCGCCGAGGGCGAACCTTCTAAGCCGGTAACTGCTGCAACGGCAAACCCGTCAGCAGGGCCTGCTGGCGCAGCACCAGAGACTCGATTCCTTTGCGTGCCAGCGCCATCATTTGCGCCAATTGCGCGTCATCGAACGGACGATGTTCTGCCGTCGCCTGGACCTCGATGATCTTCTTGTCGCCCGTGATCACCAGGTTCATGTCCACGTCGGCGCGAGAGTCTTCTTCGTAGCAGAGGTCGAGCATGACCTCGCCGTCCACGATGCCCACGCTGGTGGCGGCCACGTAGTCGCGAATGGGCGCGACGCTCAGCGCGCCAGCTTCGACCATGGCGGTCATGGCAAGGCCCATGGCGACGAAAGCGCCGGTGATCGACGCGGTGCGGGTGCCCCCATCGGCCTGAATGACATCGCAGTCGATGAAGATGGTGCGCTCGCCGAACTTATCCATGTCGGTGACAGCGCGTAGCGAACGGCCGATGAGACGCTGAATCTCATGCGTGCGTCCGCTGGGGCGGCCTTTGGTGACCTCACGGGGAGCACGGGTCAACGTGGCGCGGGGCAGCATGCCGTATTCGGCGGTGACCCATCCTTTGCCACTATTGCGGAGAAACTGCGGCACGGTGTCTTCGATGGTAGCGGTGCAAATGACACGGGTGTTGCCAAGCTCGATCAGGCAGGAGCCTTCAGCGGTCGAGATGTAGCCGGGAATAATGTTGAGCGGCCGCATCTGGTCAGGTGTGCGATTGTCGGAGCGATAGACCATAAGGCACGATTGTATCGTTCGCGCTCAGCCGCCGAGGTCAACGTGCTCGACGTGGTCAACCTGGCGCCCCAGGAAGCCAGTAGCAAGGCGCTTGAATTTCTCGACCGAGTCTGTCACAAAGAAGCGAAAAGTGCGGTGGTCGGAGGAAGCAGCGCCGGGGTGGTTCGAAGACAGTTGCGCCTCGCCGCGTGGTGGGTCTTCGAGCAACTGCCCGCGGACTACCCGAGCAGTCGATTCGGCGGAGTCCACGATCTTCACATGGGCCGGCGTGATGCGGCGCAGCAGAGGAGCGATCAGCGGGTAGTGGGTGCACGCCAGTAGCAGCACGTCAGCCGAATCTGCCGAGGCAGCCATGGCCTCACCGAGGTAGATTCGCGCGACCTGCTCGGTTACCGCATGGTCAATCCAACCCTCTTCAACCAGCGGGACGAACAATGGGCAAGCCTTCTCGAAGGCCTGAAGTCCGTGCCGCTGCAGAGCATCGCGGTAAGCGTGGCTGCTGACGGTAGCTTCGGTCGCGATTACGATGGCAGAGCCGCTCTGGCTGACTTCGGCGGCCATTTGGGCTCCGGGCTCGACCACCCCGACCACCGGAACCGACGCCGCGTGCGTGATCTGCGGCAGGGCAAGCGCAGTCGCGGTATTGCAGGCAATTACCAGCAGATCGATGTTCTGGGCTTCGAGAAATCGGGCCGCGCCGATGGCGTAACGGGCCACGGTGTCGGCGGACTTGGTTCCGTAGGGCAGCCGGGCGGTGTCGCCGAAATACAAATAGTGCGCCGAAATCTGCTCTGCCATAGCCTTCAGCACGGTGAGGCCGCCGACTCCCGAGTCGAAGACTCCAATGCAAGGAAGGGTCATTGCGCGTCCTTTAATATCTGCCCGATCCCATTGGCCCGGTAGAAGCGGCGCAAGTCGGCATGACCGGCAAGCGTGTCGCGCTCTTTGCCATCGACCAGGATCTTCACGCGCGTGATCTGCGGATCGCCGGCGTTGAGACTGGCAACGATTGACGCGATGGTTAGCTCTTCGGCCAGCACTCCCGAAGGATGAGAGTCGGCAAACGCCGCATTGGTATCGATCACAGCCGTGTCGCTCCCCATCAAAAAGACGTCGCGAACATCGGACCCGGCTCCGATGGGGTGTTGTGAGCCGGGCTGGAGATATGCACCGAGGAGCGCACGTAGAACAGCGCGAGCACGCTCGCTACGTTCCTGGGGAAGCGCCACGTTGACTGATGACCGGCGCAGCCCGCCTTCCTGGTCCCAGGCGACATACAACGTGACCAGCGAGGTGGGTCCACTGGCCGGAGGCACGACCACTTGTGACTGCTGCGTCAGGCGCCGTTCTTCAGCGGCGACCTTGGCCCTCAGGTGGTAAGCATAGAAACCGAGACCGGCGGCAATCAGCAACAACACGCCGAACATCAGAAGGATGGGCCGGCTCACGGGCGCACCTCGGGTATCTTGCCGCGCATCGCAGCGATTCCGGCGGCAATCGCTTGGGCTACCTGGTCCATATACGCTGGGCCTGCGATGTCCTCGGCGTTGCCGCTGGGCGAGGCAATCTCGACGGCGATGGCCGGGGCCGCCACGTTGTTCATCGGCCGAAGCGGCGCTGCGAGGCTAGCGTTGGGCAGCTTTCGTGTCTCCAATTCAGCAGACACCGAGCCCGCGATCGCGTTGCTCAGCTCGAGATAGGCGGCCTGTGCCGTGTCCCACGGCAGAAAGTCGCGGGAGCTAACGTTCGCCGGATCCACCAGTGGAGTGAAAACGTGCACTCCCTTTCCGCTGTTGGCGGCGTGCAGCGCGAGGTAGATCGCCGGTCGAGCGGCGTTGGCCGATATCGCGCGCTGATCGAGCGTTATGGCGATGTCGGAATTGCGCACCATTCCGGCGGCAATTCCGCGGCTTTGCAATTCGTGCTGCACCTTGCGGGCAAGGGCGAGCACTACATCTTTCTCAGGCAGCGTCGGACTGATGGCTGAGCCAATCTCCGTGCCTCCGTGCGCGGGATCGATCAGCACCAGGAAGCGTGGTCCTGCGGGCGCTTTGGGTGGAAGGGCCGTGGGCTGCGGCACATTCGCCTGGGGAAGCGGCGTTTGCATAACCGCAGTCTGAGGCGGCGGTGGAGGCGCGCCCGTGATCACGATGGTCTTGCCGCCGTCGGCAAAGTTGGCCATCAGCGGCGAGGTGCCCGTAACGTCCAACTCGGCCATGCCATCATGTTCCGAGAAACTCGCCCCGGTGATCAGCGGATCGGTGTAGCTCTCGCGATCCACTGTAGCGATCACCGGTTCGCGCTTGAAGGTAAAGCGGATGTGTCCCGGTTCAGTCGCGATCGTGGGATTTACCGGCGAATCGAAGCTCACGAACAGCTTGGATGGGGCGCCCTTCCGCAGATCCAGCGTAAGCCGTTCGCCGATATTGCCGATGAACAGGCGTCGTGCGGTCGGGCTGAGTCGAATCTGCGTCGAGAGTGCGCGGGCCAGCAGCTCATTCACCGACACCAGGGGAACGTAACCCCGTCCAGCCTGGATGACGAAGTTCGAGGGCAACTTGATTTTGTCGCCCTTTACTTTGCCATTTTCCTTGCCGTCCTGAAATTGAAACTCCATCTCGCGCGTGCCGGGTGGAGTGAATTTCAGCTTGTACTTCTTGCCGTCGGGGCGGGCGTCGACGGTGCCGAGAGGTTCGAGCAGTTCAACCAGCCCGACGTAAGGCTGACCGCTGACAGTGAGCAGCGGAACCGTATAAAAGGTCTGCGGCGAATAGACCGAGAGTTGCGGAACTGGCGGCGCCTGGGCCGCCACAGTGTTGTGCGGCAGTAGATACGGGGCTCCGGCGAACAGCGCTATCGCAGCGAGAGCGGCTATAATGGTGACGGCTCCGAGGCGCTGCCACCGCAACCTAGTGCCCTCCTGCTGCCGTGTCTTGGGCGTCGTCCTCCAGCGAATAAATGGTGAGGCCGCTGAGCAGCTTGGGAAAGAAATCAGTCGACTTCTGGGGCAGCACTTCGCCGCCGAACGCGATGTCGCGTACCTGTTCCATACGGACAGGGTTCATCAGGAAGGTAACGTTCGCACCTCTGCGAACTTCCTCGACGGCTTCCTTGGCGTCGCGAACATATTTCAAGTGTTTCTGGTCGCGGATGTCTTCCTCCGACATGCCGAGTGTTTCTTCCAACACCAGCTTGTGCAACTGAACTACGTCGAGGCCGCGCTGGCGTTCCGACTGGCCCGCCAGCGCAGGAGAGTCTTGCGTCGGTTTGGAGCGCAGTACGTAAGCGCCTTTGGCGGTCACTGCCAGTAACGCAGAACGCACGTTGCCGGCATCGCGCAATTGGTCCACCGCCGACTTGGCGTCAGTTACCGGTCCGAGGTCTTCGACGTCGAAGTATTTCCCAAGTTTTGCTTTCATGGCGGTAACATCGAAGGCGTCGAAGCCAAAGACCACGCGATGCGTCGGCAACACGACGAGTCCGGGTGAATCCATGTTCACGAAGGTCATCATCAGGCGCTCGTAGGGAGCGTCGCCGTTATTTCCGCTTCGCTGCCGCATGGCGTTGCGATGGTTCAGCGCGGTTTCGTAACGGTGATGGCCGTCCGCGATGATGAGTTGCTTGTCAGCCATGGCAATCTGGACCTTCGCAATGATCGCCGGATCCGAGACCTTCCACATGCGATGGATAACGTCGTACTCGTCGGCGACTTCAACATCCGGAGGCCGGCCTTGCTGCAAAGCAGAATCGACTGCGCCTGCCGGGTCACTGTAGAGCATGAAAATCTGCCCAAAGTGGGACTGGGTCGCCTGCAACAGGTTCAGGCGATCAGCCTTCGGCTTGCTCAGGGTCTGTTCATGGCGGAAGACGACTTTCCTGTCGTATTCCTCCAGTTGGCCAGCGGCGATGAAGCCGCGTCGCTCGACCTGGACGGCCATAGGATCGCCTGGAACCGCAAACGTCTGTGTGTAGAGATAAATGCTGGCTTCGGCATCGCGCACCAGAACCTGTTCCGCGCGCCAGTGTTTTAAGCTGGCAGCGGCTCGCGAGTAGACGTTGGCGTGGTCGTCGTCACCCGGTTCCGTTTTACCCAGGATGATCCGCACCAGGTTGTACGGGCTGGCTGCGTAGTAGCGGTCTTGCATGGTGGGGGAAATCTTGTCGTAAGGTTGAGTAACGACTTGAGCCGGCGACACCTTGGAGGGGTCGTACCGCAGGGCCCTAAAAGGGTATATTTTTGCCATCTGGATTAGGTTTCCAACTCGTAATCGGAATGGTGGTTCGGACTCGGGATTAAGTTTGATTGTAGCAGCTTGAGTTGCGGAAACCGGAGTGGCTGCAGCAACATCCAGAGGAGAGAGCAGGCGGAAGAGCGTGCCCGGGAGACGGTGGCAGCGATGACAAATTTAGCTGCGGCCTGTGATACGATTCAGCCCACTTGCGCAGAGGTTCCTATGACCCGCGGTGGCAGTTGGGGAGCCGGGTCACACAGTTCGACGATTCGGCCCCGGTTTGACCTTCATCGGACGCGACGTTTTACCTTCCATCCCGTCCATACCTTGTTGCGCCTGCGTAACAGTCTCGCGGTGCTTGTGGCGGCGCTGCTCCTCGCAGCCTGCGGTGGCGTGCCGGTTTTCGCCCAGAACGAGCAGACCGACATTCACGTTGTGCCTCGGGAGCAGAAAAAGGATGCCAAGCCCGATCCGACGGTGATGCCGCCGGCAGTCGCCGCCGATGCAAAAGCCGCTGGCGTGTCGGTCGATCCGTCCCTCAAGACGCACACCAAGCCCATCCGCAAGGATGTTGACCTGGTTCTGGTTCCGGTGACAGTTACCGATCCCATGAACCGGCTGGTGACCGGGCTGGAGAAAGACAATTTTCTGCTGACTGACAGTGGCCAACCGCAGGAGATCAAGCACTTTTCGAGCGAGGATGCTCCGATTTCGCTGGGCGTGATCTTCGACATCAGCGGCTCGATGTCCAATAAGATCGACAAGTCACGCGATGCGGTTGTGGAATTTTTCAAGACCGCGAACCCCGAGGACGAGTTCTTCCTGGTCACGTTTTCCGAAAAGCCCGAGGTCTTGGCCGATTTCACCACTTCTGTCGAAGACATCCAGAGCAAACTGGTTTACGCCAATCCGAAAGGGCGGACCGCCCTGCTGGATGCCATCTACCTCGGCATGAACCGGATGCACAAGGCCAAACACCAGAAGAAAGCGTTGCTGATTATCTCCGATGGCGGCGACAACCACAGCCGCTATACCGAAGGCGAAATCAAGTCGATGGTGAAAGAGGCAGATGTGCAGATTTACGCCATTGGTCTGTACGATCGCGATTTCAAGACCGCAGAAGAGCGGGAGGGGCCGCAACTGCTGACCGAAATCTCGGACGTGACGGGCGGCCGTACCTTCACGATCGGCAACACCAACGAGCTGGCTGACGTTGCCACCAAGATTGGAATAGAATTACGTAACCAGTATGTGCTCGGATACCGGCCAAGCAATCCATCGAAAGATGGCAAATGGCGAAAGATCAAGGTGCGATTGAACCCACCGAAAGGCTTGCCTCCGCTGCACGTTTACGCCAAAACGGGATACTATGCACCAACGGAGTAAGATCCGTCTCTTCCTGATCGCCGCGCTATTGTTGCTTGGAACGTTGACCGCCGGACAGAACTCAACCACCCCCTCTCAGCCCAAACCAAATGCATCGACTCCATCCCCCGACCAGGGACAAGTTCCAGTCGAGAAAAGCGGAGACGTCTTCGTTATTCGCAAAGAAGTTGACGAAGTTACATTGCATGCGACTGTCGTCGACGACAAGAACCACCTGATCACCAACCTCGACCGTAGCGACTTCACGGTCTTCGAAGACGGCCAGCCGCAGAGGCTGATTTCCTTTCGCCGCGAGGATATTCCGGTCGCCATGGGAATCGTGATCGACAACTCCGGCTCGATGCGCGATAAGCGTCCGGCTGTAAATGCAGCCGCGGTTAACTTCGTGAAGTCCAGCAACCCTCAGGACAAGGTGTTCATCGTCAACTTCAATGAGGACTACTTCCTCGACCAGGACTACACCGCATCGGTTCCCAAGCTGAAAGACGCGCTGGAACGAATTGAGGCGCGCGGTGGCACTGCCCTCTACGATGCCGTGGTCGCTTCCTCAGACCACCTGAAGAAGTCCGGTCTGCTGGAAAAGAAAGTCCTGCTGGTGGTGACCGACGGCGAGGACAACGCCAGCCGCGAATCGCTGGAGCAGGCCATTCGACGCCTGCAGGAGGAGAACGGCCCGACTGTCTACACCATCGGGCTGTTGAGCGAGGAGCATTCCAAGCGGGCGCGCCGTGCCCTGCGCCAGATGGCGGAAGAGACTGGCGGCATCGCATTCTTCCCTCAGGGTCTGGGCGAGGTTGAAGCCATCACCCAGCAGATAGCCCATGACATCCGCAACCAGTACACCCTCGGCTACAAGCCAACGAAACCGCAGACCGAGGGTGGCTTTCGCTCGGTCAAGGTCGACGCCAATGCGAAGGGCTATAAGAAACTGCAAGTGCGTACCCGCAGCGGCTACTACGCGGGGCAAGGCCGCGCGGCAGCCACTCTACCTGCTGAGAAACCTGTCGCCAAATAGCGACCGGATCCTGCGGCGGATCGGACTTTTACTGCGGCGCCCGTTGCGCGTATCTGCTTGCAAAACCGAGCTCACGGGACGAGATTAGCGCACGATTTCCAGCCCCGGTGATCGACCCGCGGCTGGAAAAATTGCGCAAATCCTGTTCGGCCAGAGACCGCGGGTGTGACGGCCGTCGTTGACCACATCAATCGGCATCACGTACCCTTGTCAATCGACACCATCAACTTCCAGGCGATCATGAAAACTGCTGAGATGGCTTCTCTACGGGTGGCGGAGGAGATTACCGAGCTGGTCGGCGAGACCCCCGTTCTCCACCTGCGCAGAATTGTTCCTCCTAATGCCGCTGACGTTTACGCCAAGCTCGAATATCTCAACCCAGGCGGAAGCATAAAAGACCGCGCTGCCCTCGGAATGATCCTGCGCGCTGAGCAGGACGGTTCCCTGCGCCCGGGCGCCACGATTTTTGAAGCTACTGCCGGCAACACCGGCGTTGGACTGGCGCTCATCGGCTGCAATCGGGGCTACAAGGTCATGCTGGCGGTGCCCGAAGGATTTTCCATAGAGAAGGTCAAGCTTATGGAGGCGCTGGGCGCTGAGGTGGTTCGCACGGCTGATTCGGAAGGCATGACCGGCGCCATCGACTTGGTGAAGGCGCGTGCGGCTCAGACCCCCAACTCTTGGGTTGCCGGACAGTTCGAGAACCTGGCCAATCCGGAATTCCATTACGAGACAACCGGCCGTGAATTTTACGATCAACTGCAAGGGCGGGTGGACGCAGTCGTGATTGGCTCGGGAACGGGTGGAACATTTTCCGGAGTGGCGCGCTACTTCAAGGAGCGGAATCCGCAGGTGTTGGCAATTGCCGTGGAGACCCAGGGGTCTGTTCTGGGCGGAGGCGAGAAAGGGCCCCACGAGATCGAAGGTATCGGTGCCAGCTTCATTCCCAAGACGTTTGATGGCACGCTCGCCGATGAGATCATCGCGGTCAGCGATCACGATGGTTTCGACATGGTGAAGAAGCTTGCCGCGCAGGAAGGCGTGCTAGCGGGTTCCAGCGCCGGCGCCAACGTGTTCGTATCGATCGAAATCGCCCGGCGGCTGGGCCCCGGGAAGCGTGTGGCGACCATCATTCCGGATTCGGCGGAGAGATATCTCTCCAAGGACATATTTCATTTCAAGGGCTAGCTCGGAAACCGCGAGTGCGTCCGCCTCTCACAACAGGGCCAGGAAGATCTCATGAACAACAAGCATGCCGGGTTCGCCACCCGCTCGATCCATGTTGGCAACGAACCCGATCCATCCACTGGAGCCGTCGCGCCCCCAATTTTCGCGACCTCGACCTATGCCCAGGAAGAACTGGGTAAGACCAAGGGATACGACTACTCGAGGGCAGGCAATCCCACGCGGACCCGTCTCGAACAGAATCTGGCATCGCTGGAAAACGGTGTCGCTGCGCGCGTGTTCTCCAGCGGGATGGCTGCCGTGTCGGCCCTTGCCAGCCTGATGAAGGTTGGGGAGCACATCGTTGCGTCAAACAATCTGTACGGTGGCGTGCCCCGCCTGTTCGATCAGGTCCTGGCCAACTTCGGACTCGAATTCACCTACGTTGACACCAGCGATCCGCGCAATGTGGCCGGGGCGATCCGCAAGAGGACGCGTTTCGTGTATCTCGAAACTCCTACGAATCCGCTGATGGGATTGACCGACATCACCGCGGTAAGCGAAATCGCGCACAAGCGCAGATGTCAGGTCGTAGTGGACAACACTTTCATGTCGCCGTACTTCCAGCAGCCATTGAAGCTGGGCGCTGACATGGTGCTGCACTCGACGACGAAATTTCTGAACGGTCACAGCGATGGAATCGGCGGCGTTGTGGTCTGCACCACGCAAGAACAAGCTGAGAGACTGGCCTTCGTCCAGAAAGCGGTGGGCGCGATACTATCGCCGTTCGAGTGCTGGCTGGTACTGCGCGGCGTCAAGACGCTGGCTGTCCGCATGAAGCAGCACGACGCCAGCGGACGCGCCATAGCCGACTATCTCAGTACCCATCGCAAGGTTGGAAAAGTCTTCTATCCGGGGCTCAAGAGCCATCCGCAGCACGAGCTGGCCTGCCGCCAGATGTCGGGCTTTGGAGCATTAATCACCTGGGAAACCGGCTCGCTCGCCAACGCCAAGAAGCTGCTTAAGCGCGTCCGGGTCTGCACGCTGGGCGAGTCATTGGGAGGAGTCGAGACTCTCATCTCGCATCCCGCCACCATGACGCATGCGGCTATCGGCGCGAAAGGCCGCAAGAAAATTGGCCTGACCGATGGTATGGTGCGAATCTCGGTGGGGATTGAAGACGTCGCGGACCTGATCGCGGATCTCGAACAGGCTCTGGCTGGAATATAGCCGACGGCTACTCGAATATCTTCGTCACTCCCTCTACCAATACGCAAATCTTCTTCGCGATGTCGTGACGCTCCGCGTCGGCCAATAGCCGCGGCACGGGCTCCTCCACCGGCTCATAGGACAACCGAAAACTGCCATAGTGCATGGGAACCATCCAGCGTGCGCCGAGATCCAGAAATGCCTGAATGGCGTCTTCCGGGCTGGTGTGAACATTACGGAAGGAAGCCGGATGGTAGGCGCCAATCGGCAGCAGCGCCAGGTCCGGCCTGAGGCGTGCGCCAATCTCCGCGAAGCCGTCGAAGTACGCCGTGTCACCCGCGTGATACACCGAGTGCAGACCGCCGCGTAGCACGTATCCCCCATAACCGCGATGAACGTCGCGTACCACGCGCGCTCCCCAATGCCGCGATGGAGTATGGGTTATCTCGACGTTGCCCAGCTGGAAGCTCTGCCACCATTCGAGTTCAACCACGCGTGAAAATCCCAGGTCACCCACCAGGTCACGCACGTTCCGCGGCACCACAATGACCGGGCGCTTGCCCGACTTGCGGCGGGTCAGGCTGGCGATCGTGCGTAGCGATGGACGGTGCAGATGATCGAAGTGTGCATGAGAAACCAGCACGGCATCGATGGGCGGCAGATCGTGCAAACGCAGCCCCGGACGCCGCAGCCGCTTCAGCACGAAGATCCAGCGGGCAAAGTTCGGATCGAGCAGAATGTTCTTGCCGCCGATCTGCAGAAAAAAGCTGGAATGCCCAATGAACGTAACTCCAAGTTGTCCCCGCAAAGCCAGCACAGGCTTGCGGGTAATACCGCTACGGGGACTCAGGGCGGAGCGTCCTACAAGCGTACTGAACTGCTTGGCCTTGCGCCTTAGGCTGATACTTGCCATGGTGTGTCTTTAGTATTAGACGCTCATCGGGCACCGCGCGATGCGCGCCTTCATCTTGCAGAGGTTCCTTGACCTTGTTCAGCCAGTCAGCTTAAATCAAATTGCGGGCACAAGGAGAGGACATGCGAATCGCGTTTCTTGGTTTGGGGATCATGGGGCGGCCAATGGCCTCGAACCTGGTCAAAGCTGGGCACGAAGTTTCCGTATGGAACCGCACGGCGCGGCAACACATTGAGGGAGCAGCGACCGCTGTTTCTCCCGCCGACGCGGCCAAAGATGCCGACATCGTTTGGATGTGCGTTGCCGACACCGCGGCGGTCGAACGGCTGGTATTCTCCGCCGACGGCATCGAGCAGTCGCTGCGCGAAGGCATGGTGATCGCCGACTCCTCTACCATCTCGCCGTCAGCCACCCTCAAGTTTGCCCAGCGCGTCGCCGAAAAGGGGGTGCAATGGATCGATGCGCCCGTGACCGGCTCCAAAATCGGCGCGGAGAACGGACAGCTTATTTTCATCGTGGGCGGTCCCACCGAGACGGTGCAAGCCATGGAGCCGCTGTTTAAAGCCATGGGAAAGACTGTAATTCACGTCGGAGACACGGGCAAAGGGCAGTCAGCTAAGATCTGCATGAATTTGCAGATAGCGATGATCTATGAAGGATTCGCTGAGGGATTGACGCTGGCTCGTAAGCTGGGCGTCGAGCCGCAGAAGATGGTTGAGTTGGTGCAGGCGTCGATGATCCGGTCGGGCGTCGTCGACTACAAAGCGCCGTTCGTGCTGCGGCGTGACTATTCGCCAAACTTCCCGCTGCGATTGATGCACAAGGACATTCATCTGCTGCTCGAGACCGCAAAAGAGGCCCGCGTGAAGTTGCCCGCCCTGGAAACCGTGGACGAGATCTACGAACTGTCGAGCGAAGAGGGATGGGACGATCTCGATTACGCTGCCACCATTCAATTGTTGGAAAGGTGGGCCGGGCTGGCCGGATCGACGAAATAGAACCTTCGGCTCCGCACCCTAGCTCGGTTTCGCGGCGCCCGCGATGGTGATGCGACCCGGATCGCCCGGTTCGATGTGGTTCTGCTCGAAAGTCGCCTTGATCCGTCGCTGCAACTCGCGCTTTACGGCATACTGCGATCCCGGCTTGGTCTTCACCAGCATCAGATATTCAACGGAATTGCCACTCACCTTGTCGATTCCCGGAACATCCGGCTTGGCAACGATCACGTCGGAAAACCTGGGATCATTGGCAAGTTCCGTACCCACCTGCTTCAGCAATGCGATCACTCGATCGCTGTCGATGCCGTACGCCACGGAAACCTGCAGATTGACCTGTGTCCAATCGCGAGTGAGGTTACTGACCACTTGTATGCCGCTGTTGGGAACGGTGTGGACGGTTCCATCGACATCTCGCAGCACCGTCCGCCTGAGGGTCATGATCTCGACCGCTCCCTGCACTCCAGCGATCCGCACCGTGTCGCCGATGTCGTACTGGTTCTCGGCCAGTATGAAGAAGCCGTTGATAAAGTCCTTGACCAGCGTCTGGGCGCCGAATCCAATGGCCAGTCCCGCAATGCCGGCGCTGGCCAGCAGCGGGCCCGGGTTGACCCCTAACAGGGCAAGGACCTGCATGGACGCGATGAACAGGATGACGAAAAGCCCGATGCTGTAAGTGACGCTCGACAGTGTCCTGAGCTGTTGCGACCGGACCGACGACGGCAAGTCCTGGCGATGGCTGAGTTCCGTGAGGTGGCGCGTAATGAGCTTTAGCAGGCGGCTTAAGATAAACGCGATGATCAGGACCGCGACGATCTTAGGAACCTGGCGCCGCACGAACCCAAATGCGTCGTCGCCCCAGTCGTCGATTACCTCAACCAGGCGATTTGGGGCAATAATTGTTCCCAGCGCAAATGTGATAATTGGCACGATCATCGTCGGGGCGATTATAACAACGCGTTAGGAACTCGCTGGCAGCGCAGAAGGCCGTGTGCGTCACGCGCCTGACCAGTTTCGGAGATGCTATGAAACGATTTGGTTGGGTGAGGAGAACCTCGCAGTACATAGTGGCTGGAGCAATGCTCATCTTCGTGCTCTGCGGATGCCGCGCCGAGGCGCAGGACGTTCCGCCCGCGCAGGTGCCGGATGCGAGCGTCTCCGGCGGGCAACGGCAACGGGAGACTGAGGATCAATGGATCATTCAGCAGCGGCGCGAAATGGCCAAGAAGGCGAACGCGCAGCGCCAACAGGACATCAAGAAGGACACTGACCAACTGCTCGACCTCGCCACTGAGTTGAAGGAATACGTGGACAAGACCAACGAGAACATTATTTCGCTCGACGTGATCAAGAAAGCCGAACAGATCGAAAAACTCGCCCACGCCGTAAAGGAAAAATGAAGGGCGGCA
>Ga0210406_10001014_pt1 | contig 35981 bp, 27 predicted proteins | sample IncBWC30MmetaG_FD_155454 | JGI IMG/M metagenome (GOLD analysis project Ga0210406, IMG submission 155454) | Forest soil microbial communities from Barre Woods Harvard Forest LTER site, Petersham, Massachusetts, United States - Inc-BW-C-30-M | ecosystem: Environmental > Terrestrial > Soil >... | reverse complement strand
CCGCCGCCGCCAGAACTGCCCCCACCAAAGCCGCCGAAGCCCCCACCACCGCCGAACCCGCCGCCTCCGCCAAAGCCCCCGCCCCCGAAACCTCCGCTTCCCCCGAATCCTCGACCGCCGAATATCTGAGAAAAAAGAAGCCAGAAAAGAAGGCTGCGTAAGGGCGTGAAGAGAATGATCAGGACAACGACAATAATTCCAAGGATCCCGCCGACCGACAAACCACCGCTGGGCTGAGGTTCTGCCGGAGTGGACACTCCCGGCAGCGAATTTGTGAGTTGAATCCCAGCATCGGCGGCAATCACATTTGCAACCCGGATTGTGACCAGCGACAGGCCAGGGTTGTAGTTCTCGCTGCGCATCAGCGGAAGGGCCTCACGCTGAAAGCCTCCGACCTTTCCGTCGGGCAGAATCGGTTCCAGCCCGTAACCTACTTCAATGCGTGCGCGGTGATCCCGTATGGCGTACAGGATCAGCACTCCCCGATTTGTGGACTGACTGCCGATGCCCCATTTTTTGTATAGGTCGACCGCGTAACTCTCGATGTCGGAGCCGTCAAGGGTAGAAATGGTCACGAGCGCGATTTGCGCGTGCGCTTTTTCGTCAATCTGCCGGCAGAGGTCGGTGATTTGCGCGCTAGTGTTCTGGTCAAGAACATGCGCGAAATCATTGACGTAACCCGTGGGTTGAAGTTGCGAAACCGATTCCGCCCACGTCCGCATGCCCAGCGGCAGAACGAACAGCAACGCCAGACACAATTGCCTGCGCCAATTCACAGGGCGATTGTACAGGAGGCAGCCGGACCGGCTGGGATTTGGCCGAAAACCGATCGGGTGGTCAACCACTCGTTCGCGCCCCGCTCGTACACCCCGCTGGATTCACTTTCGTAATTTGATGAAAGTCGCCCCAAGGGTGATGATGGATAGCGTGGAGACCTCTGAAAACACTCGCCGATGGCCTCGCCTTGAGGTCGATATGCCGGTGCGCGTCGTAACCTCCAAGGGCTTCTCGACAACCGTAGTGGAGGGCCGCGGCACTGAACTGAGCGAAGGTGGCATGGTGTTGTATGCAGGCATCCTGCTCAACCCGGGGGACTTGCTGGAGATTGAGTTTGAGACCCCGACGCTGTCGCGCCTGACCGCGATCGTCCGTTCCCGCAACGGATTCTGTTTTGGCCTGGAATTCATCACGCCGCTACCTTCTTAATTTTGACGTCTTACTCCTGACCTCCCCGGACTGCAGCCGAGATGAGCCAATGCTCTGTTCTGGCGCTGCAGATCGATTTGTTCTAGCATCTGTAAGCCAGTCGGGAGCGAGTCTCAATGCACTTCGAACAGTTCTATCTGGGATGCCTGGCGCATGCCTCCTATCTGCTGGCTTCAGAAGGGGAAGCGGTGGTGGTGGATCCGCAACGGGACGTGGAGTTGTACTTGAAGACGGCCGCCGAGCTGGGGGTTACGATTCGCCACATCGTGGAGAGCCATCTGCATGCCGACTTTGTTTCCGGACACAAGGAATTGGCCGCCCGCACCGGGGCAAAGATCTACATGGGGGCGCAGGCGAGAGCGACGTTCGCTCATATTGCGGTGCGCGACGGATTCGAGCTGAAGTTTGGGAAGGCGTCGATTCGCGTCTGGGAGACGCCGGGCCACACAGCAGAAAGCATCTGCCTGGTAGTACGCGACGAACAGAAGTCGCCTGAGCCGTGGGCTGTCCTGACCGGGGACACACTGTTCATCGGCGATGTTGGGCGCCCGGATCTTTCGCCTGGGCACACTGCGGCGGAACTGGCGGGCCTGCTTTACGATAGCCTGCACCATAAGTTGATGACGCTCGGCGACAGCGTACTGGTCTATCCCGCGCATGGAGCGGGCTCTCTCTGTGGCAAAAACATGCGGGCCGAGCGCTCGTCCACCATCGGCACCGAGCGCCTCACCAACTACGCGCTGCAGATCAAGAGCCGGGAAGATTTCGTCGCGCAGTTGACCGGCAACCTTCCCGTACGGCCAGAATATTTCCTCGAGGATTCCGAGATCAATCGTACCGGCGCTGCTGCCCTGGCGGATCTGCCGCCACTTCGGGGCGTCGCACCATCTGCATTGCATGCCATGCTGATGCTGGGCGAACTCGCCCTGGACGTGCGTCCCTGCGAAGAGTTTGCTGTAGGCCACGTGCCGGGCTCGGTGAACATCGCGCTGGCCGGTCAGTTTGCCTCGTGGGCGGGCACGGTGTTGGGGTTGGCGGCACATCCGGTGCTGATTGCCGAATCGCACACACAGCTGGAAGAGGCCCGGCTCCGGCTGGCGCGCGTTGGTATCGAAGCGCTTGGCGGGTATCTGGAGGGCGGGGTTGCCGCCTGGAAGAAGGCGGGACTTCCCGTGGCGAGAATTTCGCAGATCACCGTAAGCGAGCTCGATGCACGCTTGAAGTCCCAGGAATTGCAGGTGCTTGACGTCCGTCGCGAGCCGGAGTGGGAGGTCGCGCACATTGCGAACGCGACCTGGTGGCCGCTCGACAACTTCAGAGTCTCTCCGCCGGAGATGGATCACGATACGCCCGTCGCGATTCACTGCCAGGGCGGATACCGTAGCATGATTGCCAGCAGCCTGCTGCAGCGCGCAGGTTTCAAACAGATCATCAATGTGATTGGCGGAGTCGATGCCTGGCAGCAAGCCAAACTGCCCATGGTACGTGCGCAGCCGGTAGTGGTTTGACTTGGCGCCAATTGAAGAAGTGTTGCGGCTGGAACGCTTGATAACAGCATTGTACGTACAAAAATGAAGCTATCGCGCTGCCGTTGAAATTAAAATTAAAGGATCGCCCCCCGGCCGATCTTATCTTCCTTTTCCCGATCTTAAGGAGAAGCGTCTTTCCTACGTTTTGCGCAATCCGATGACCAGGGCAAGCACCCCGCCGGCGAGAAGGACAACCCCTGCCGCGGGAGGCAGTTTGTCGCTATTCTCAGTCTCGATCCCGATTTTGGCGTCTCCGATCTTTACCCCGTGATGCTCTCGATGGGGAACGGGTACGACAAAAGACAGCGCTCCCAATACCAGCAGCAGGACTCCAACCAGCGGAAGGGCTTTCATAAAGGAACTCCGGTGCAAGAATTGTTTCGTCGAATTCGGTTTACGCGCGTCAGCCCAATATCCACGCAGCCGTTCGCGGAAGTGATCCTATCATCAACGGATCGCGATGGGTCAAGAAATCAGAAGCCGTGTCCAGACTTTTTGCCGGCACAGTTTTTCCTTTGATTTCGAGCACGTCCGACGGGAGATTTATGAGATAAATTCTTGTGGAGTCCTTCGAGAGGCACTGCCTATCAGCGCGAGATCCTTCCCTCCGCCTGAAAAACGCTCCGCTCCGGATGACTCCCATTTAGAGACGGAGACTATCGAAACTCAACCTGCATCACACTTGCTTTGGGGGTGACTCACCATGAAGACAGACAAGCTGGCCAAGACCTACCGAATAGACAGCGGCAAGCATTTCCGGTTGAAAGATTTCGATCCCGCGGACACGGGACATTGGCACTCCAAGGAGCATGCCGAGCGAGCGCTGCAACAGGGCATTGCCCGCACCGGGGAACTCGAAGACAAGCTTTATGCACAGGACAATTGGGCGGTTCTCTTGATATTTCAGGCCATGGACGCCGCTGGGAAGGATGGCGCGATCAAGCACGTCATGTCGGGAATCAATCCGCAGGGCTGCCAGGTATATTCCTTCAAGGCCCCGTCGGAGGTCGAACAGCAGCATGATTTTCTGTGGCGGACAACCCGCGTTTTGCCGGAGCGGGGCCACATCGGCATCTTCAATCGGTCCTACTACGAAGAAGTGCTCGTAGTACGAGTTCACTCTGCAATTCTGAAGAGCCAGAGGATACCGGCTTCGCTGCTGGACAACAGAATTTGGGACCAGCGGTTTGAGGACATCCGCTGCTTTGAGCGGCACATGACGCGGAGCGGGACGGTGATCCGCAAGTTCTTCTTGAACCTTTCGAAGAAGGAACAGAAGCAGCGCTTCCTGGCGCGCCTGGATCACCCCGAGAAAAACTGGAAGTTTTCCGCCGCCGACATTCACGAGCGCAAATATTGGGAAGACTATCAGGATGCTTACGAAGACATGATTCGGAATACGTCGAGCGCAGAGGCTCCGTGGTACGTGGTGCCGGCGGATAACAAGTGGTTCACCCGGCTGGTGGTCTCGACGGTTTTGGTCGATACGCTGGAAGGTCTCAAGTTGGCGTATCCCAAGGTGGATGAGGCAAAGCGAAAGGAACTGGAAGCGGCGAAGAAGGTGCTCCTGGCCAAGTGAGTGGCGCCCGTATTAAGGCTGCAGGCCGGCGCGCGAGATCCTTCCCTTCGCCGGAAAACGGCTCCGGTGAGGATGACTCCCCATGGAGTATGCGCAGTGATCGGGATATTCTCGGCCTTTGCAGGCGGCCTCGGCAGCAATTACTATAGCGCCATTGTCCACTTCTTCCCCGGAGAAACCTTGCATATGGGTCCAGATCGTTTTCGCAGGCCGGCGTTGCTGGCGGCGCCGTTGGTTTTCGCGGTGACAGTGTTAGTCCTATTCGCCACCGCCGCACAGGCTCAAGCCAAGCCCGAGCGCCAATCGAAGGCGGTAACGCCGTCACCAACCACCCAAACCGCGCAGCCCCCGACTGCGGCAGAAGGTGATTCCGAGGCTGAAGAATCCTCCAAGCCGGAAGAAAAGGCTTTCAAAGGAATGAAGTATCGCATGATCGGTCCTTTCCGCGGCGGTCGGTCGCTGACGGCTGCCGGCATTCCCGGCGACCCTACCACTTACTATTTCGGAGCGACCGGTGGAGGAGTGTGGAAGTCCACCGACGGAGCCATGAGCTGGTCGCCGGTTTTCGATAAAGAGGGAACCTCGGCAATCGGCAGTATTGCCGTGGCCAGTTCGAATCACAACGTGCTTTTCGTAGGAACGGGCGAAGCGTGCATTCGCGGCAATATTTCCCACGGCGATGGCGTTTACCGATCATTGGACAGCGGCAAGACCTGGAAGAACGTTGGGTTGCGCGATTCGCGCGCCATCGGCAAGGTCATTATTAATCCCACCAATCCCGATATCGTGTTCGTGGCCGCGCTCGGTCATCCTTACGGTTCGAATACGGAGCGGGGAATCTTCCGCACCATCGACGGCGGCAAGACGTGGGAGAAAGTTCTCTACAAAAACGAAAATACCGGCGGCATTGACGTTGCTTTCGATCCCCACAATCCCAACATTCTTTTTGCGGCTTTGTGGCAGGCGCGCCGCACTTCCTGGAGCATGTCGAGCGGAGGGCCGGGCAGCGGCCTCTACCGTTCGAACGATGGGGGGACGACCTGGAAACGCCTGCAGGAGCACGGTCTGCCTAAGGGACCGTATGGAAAGATCGGCGTGGCTGTGGCGGCGAATTCGGATCGGGTGTATGCGCTGATTGAAGCTCACGATCCGGATGGCGGGCTCTACCGCTCCGACGATGGAGGCGAATCCTGGCAACTGGTCAATCCCACTCACAGCCTGTGGCAGCGACCGTGGTACTACATGCACGTGATCGCCGATCCGCGGGATGAGAACGTCCTCTACATCATGAATGTGGAGGCCTACAAATCGACCGACGGGGGACATCTTTTCAACAAGATCCGGGTGCCGCACGGCGACAATCACGGGCTGTGGATCGATCCGCAGAATACTCGCCGCATGATCGCCTCGAACGACGGCGGCGTTACCGTGACGCTCGATGGGGGCAAAACCTGGACTCGTCAGGAGAACCAGCCGACCGCGCAGTTCTACCACGTGATCACGGACGCCGCGACGCCCTATCGCGTGTATGGACCGCAGCAGGACAGCGGCACGGTTGCGATCGCCAGCCGCAGCGACGACGGATCGATCGACCGCAGCGACTGGTACGATGTGGGTGGCGGCGAGGCCGGTTATATCGCGCCCGATCCGCGCGATCCGAATATCGTTTATGCAGCCGACTATCAGGGAAACATCACGCGCTATGACCGGCACATCGGACAGGTGAAGGCGATCACCGAGCAACCGGAACTTTCCGATGCGCATGGGGCGGCCAACCTGGAACATCGCTTTCAGTGGACTGCGCCCGTCATGCTTTCGCCGCACGATCCCAACACTCTTTACCACGGCGGCGAGCGGCTGTTTAAGACGACCGACGGCGGCGTGCACTGGGAAGCTATCAGCCCTGATCTGACGCGCAATGATAAGGAGAAGCAAAAAGTCTCTGGCGGCGACATCACGCTCGACGATTCCGGCACGGAGTATTACGACACGATTTTCGCGTTGGCGGAATCGCCGATCACTAAGGGATTGCTGTGGGTGGGCACGGACGACGGCCTGATTCAGCTCACGCAGGACGAAGGTAAAACCTGGAGCAACATCACGCCGAAGGATATGCCGGAGTGGAGCCGCATTAGCCAGATCGATCCTTCGCCGTTCGACGCCGGCGCCGCGTATGTGGCCGTCGACCGCCATCAGTTCGACGATCTGCATCCTTACATTTACAAGACCAGCGACTATGGTAAGAGCTGGACCAAGCTGGGGCAGGGAATTCCGGACACAACATTTGTTCGCGCGGTGCGCGAAGATCCGAAAAAGCGCGGACTGCTCTATGCGGGGACCGAGCAGGGCATCTATGTGTCTTTCAATGACGGCGCGAACTGGCATCCGTTGAAGCTGAACCTGCCGACCACGCCGGTGCACGATCTGGTCATCAAAGAGAATGATCTGGTCGTGGCCACGCACGGACGGGCGTTTTGGATTCTCGACGACCTCTCTCCATTGCGCCAATATAGCGACGACATCGTGCAGAAGGAGGAGTATCTATACACGCCCGCGACCGCTTACCGGATTCAGGCGGGAGCGGGGGGGGAACGGCACTCATCCAAACTGACGGGACAGAACCCCGCGGCGGGAGCCGCGATTTATTACTTTCTCAAAGATGCGCCCAAGGGTGGCGCTGAAACCAAGATCGAAATCCTTGACGCCTCGGGCAAAGTCATTCGTAAATACTCGAGTGCGGACTACAACCCCCTGGAGGAACCGCTTGATCCCGACGACAAGAAGCCGGAAAAGCAAATCAAACCCGAGGCCGGCTTGAACCGCTTCGTGTGGGACCTGCGCTACGAAGAGGCGCATCACGTTCCCGGATACTACCTCTGGGAATATGGCAGTGGAGCGCGCGGGCCCGTGGCGGTCCCCGGTCACTATCAGGTTCGAATCACCGTGGGAACTCAAACCCAGACTGTGGGGTTTGATTTGAAACTGGATCCGAGAGTCAAAGTCAGCGAAGTCGATCTGGAGCAACAATTTAATCTGGCACTGCAGACACGCGACGAATTGAGCCGGGTCTACGACACGGTCAATCAGATCCAGGACGTAGGTTCGCAGTTGTCCGGCCTCAAGCGACGGCTGCCGGAGAACGCGAGCGCGAAGGCGATGGTCGCCGCGGCCGACGATCTGGAAAAGAAACTGGTGGCAGTTCGCGAAGATCTCATCAATCTGACCATCAGCGCCAACGAAGATTCTCTCGCCTACCCTCCGCAACTGGACGCGAAACTCGCGTACCTCGCCATGGACCTGGGTACCGCCGACTCCGCTCCGACGGAGGCGGAGCAGAAGGAATTTGACAAGCTGAAGCGGCGGAGCGGGGAACTGATCGGCCGTTGGGAAGACTTGCAGCGTCGTGATCTGGCAGCCTTCCAGAAGCTAACGGCAGAAGGCAGCCTGTCGACGGTCGTAGTCCCGCCCGCAGGCCGGTCGACGGACCAGGCGGGTGCGGCGCACTGAGGATTGCGTTTCTGCAAGTTCCGAGGCTGGGAAAAGGCTGAGCGGGGTGAGCCTTTTCCCAGCCTCGACCCTTCGCGTTACTCCTATTACCTCTGTGCCGGCTTCATGGCACTGTTGTGCCTTGTTCGCACTCCAGCTGGTTGCTATTGTGACGATAGAAGTCTGATGTTGCTTCCTCCCCTGAGGGTCCCGCGAGTCGATCCTGTTGGGGGGTATATATGCGAATGATGCATTTGTGCTATGCGGCGATAGGCTTTGCAGTGGCCCGCTGGATTTTCCGGCGGCAAGGTCTGCCGGTCGCAGACCCAGTGACACGGTTCCGGTCGCAGGGTCTTCTGTAGAGAGACTTCAAGCTTGGGCGTGCGTTCCCGTTGCGCTTCCATTTCGTCAACGCACGCCCATCTCTGGCTCACCCCTGAAGTACTGTTACCAAGGTTTGCCCGAATCATCCCCGTTTCTCCGATCTCTCCATACAATTGGCTCAGGACACACCCTTCAGCGTCTTCGCTGGAGCGGTCTGTCATCGATCTGCGCTTTCATGCTGCGGCTTCCTAAGATACGTCTGCTGGTCTTGCTGCTGGCCCTGCCAGCTACTCTGATGCCGCCGGCTCTGGTCGCCCAGAAAAATCCTAACGATGATCCGAACCAAGTTCCGAACCAAGCTCGGAACGAAGTTCGAAACCAGGCTCCAAACAACGAAGATCCGAATGACACTCCACTAGGAGACGTTGCCCGCTCCCTGCGCAAGAAAAGTTCGCCGTCTGAGGACGTGATCGACGACGACAATCTGACCAGGGTGATGGAGCAGGCGGAGAGCCACCAGGCCACCGGCTCGGGGCTGAAGTTCCTGATGGCAGGCGAAAGCAAAGCGTTTCGGGTCGCCGCGCCGGATGTAACGTGCAGCTTGTCTTTTAACGCGAATGCGAAGTCGCTGCTTTCCAACGGATATGCGCAGATGGAGCTTCCCTCCGGCGAACTGCTCAAGCTCGAAGGGCCGGCCACGATCGAAGGAGATGCGCTGATCGTATCCGTTTACAACCGAACCGACTGGCACGTCAGCGAAGTGGCCGTGGCGCTGACGGTCGTCAAGAAGACCGAAGCAGCTTTGTCGGGCGGTGCGACGTTCACGTTTAATAGTGGGGCGCCACTAGCGCCGGCCGTCGTCGAGAGTGTGCTTCCGGAATCTGAAGTTCGCCCCGAGAAGAAACCCGACGTGACTGTGATCTACCGCATGCGAGCGGCGGCGCCGCCGTCGGCAATCACAGTTTTCAGCACGCCGTTGAACCTAGATCTTGCTCCCGACGAGGAGTGGCACTGGGCGATCGTGCAGGCCAGAGGATATCCGCCGCCGAGCTATGCTGGTAATCCGTCCGAGAAAGCGCCGCTCCAGACGAGCCGGCCAGAGTCTGCCCAGTCCGTGCCGGGTCCGCCATTATCGATCCCGCCAGACCCGCGATAGAATTCACCCCCATGGCATTCCCAATAAGCGGGGGTAGAGAAAGAGTAGGATGGCAATCGCCCCGGCTGCCATCCAGGTGGCGCTACGCTGAATCGGGGTCCGCAGAACTGACCAGCAACGACTTCAACGCAAATAAAATCTGATAGCCGCAGGTCGTCTTGCTCTTCCTTCTTCGTCAAACATCTGCTTGGCCAGGGCGTAAGTGCGCATGACTCGCGACTCGCGCTCCTCCGGGGAGTGTGGGTCGAGGGCCACGAAGTCTTGCCGCCGCACGGCGACCGCATCCGATCTACGCCCATCTGCCGCGGGATCTCGGCGAAAACCAGCACCCCTAGAGTCAGGGCCGCCGTCCAAAAACAATCGCATGCAGCAATTATGCATGGAGAATTGATACACGAGCGCCGCCCGAAGGATGCTTGGCGAGCGTGCTAGACTGGGCATAATTCCTATCACTGAGGGCAGCGATGAAATTCGGCGTCATCATCTTTCCGGGTTCGAACTGCGACCACGATGCCTTCTGGACGATTCAGCAAGTGGTCAGCCAGTCGGCGACGTTTCTGTGGCACGAATCGCATGATCTGGAAAACTGTGATGCCGTAATTATTCCCGGAGGCTTCGCCTACGGGGATTATCTGCGGACCGGCGCTATTGCCAAGTTTTCGCCGGTCATGGACTCGGTCCGGAAGTTCGCCGGCGGCGGCGGACTGGTGCTCGGCATCTGCAACGGTTTTCAGATTCTTTGCGAGTCCGGGCTGCTGCCCGGCGCCTTGATGCGCAACGTCGGTCTCAAGTATGTCTGCAAGCCGGTACAAGTGCGGGTGGAAAATGTCGACACTCCCTTCACGAACGCCTGCGCCGAGGGAGCGGTGTTGACCATTCCGATCGGCCACATGGAAGGCAATTTTTTCTGCGATCCGGCAACTCTTGAAGAATTGCAGCACGACAATCGTGTCCTATTCCGCTATTGCTCCGCCCAGGGCGAAGTCAATTCAGCGGCCAATCCCAACGGATCGAACCCCAATGGATCCTTGGATAACATTGCCGGGATCTGCAGTCCCGGAGGAAATGTGTTGGGAATGATGCCCCATCCCGAACGCTCAGCCGAGCCGGAACTGGGCTGCACCGACGGAATGAAAATATTCCAGTCGATGGTCGGTGCGATGGCGAACCGATAATCTCCTTCTGAGAACGCGAGGTTCGCAGAATTTTCTTGGTTATCAACAGGCTGTAGGTATATCGTCTGGGCGTCTTCCCCAACCATCGGGCCCCTGACCTGAAATTACGTTCCGCACACGCGGGGAGGAGTGTCTCTAATGACGCCAAAGCAGATTTTAGATTCTTTCTCAGAAACATTAGTACGAGACGAGCGGATTCTCAGCGCACAAGAACGCGCGCTGTTGGCGACTCTTCTACAGCATGCCAAAACGGCTACCGGCGCGAATCAGGAAATGCAAGAAGCAGTCAGGGCGGTGATTGCCTCGGCCGTGGGCGAAACCGTAGCTCAACGAGCCTTCGCTGTGCTCGGCGGAAGTATTGTCGAACGCATCCTGGAGGGCAGCCCGTTGCCGCTCGGCGATTCGGCGGGAGAACGGACCGGGGATATCTTCGCAAGAGAACCACAACCACCGTCGCAAGGACCGAGTCCGGGGCCGGCGGTTAAGGCGCCGCGCAAAGCTCCGCAACCTCCGAGTGCGCCGCTGGGTTCACCAGCAGAACCACAACCACCGTCGTCGCAACCGCCGGGTTCACCGACAGGTTTGCCGGGGGAGCCCCAGCCGCCGTCGCAAGGACCCGGGCGGAGCGGGGTTCGCACAACGGCTGTTGCAAAAACGAGTGCCGCTGAGAGGCCGGCCGTCTTACCGGCGCAATGTGTCGTTCTCGACGAGTTTCTTGTTCCGCAGGAACTGGAGGAACTCATCAGTTTTACGCTGGAACGTGAAGCCGCCTTCAGCGTCAGCGAAGTAGTTTCTCCCAGCGCCGATGGCGGCATCGTCAACTATGAACATCGCCGCTCCCGCGTCTTGATGGACTTGGCTCATCACCAGGACGTGATAGTGCCACGTATCAAGGCAGTCTTGCCGCAGGTTCTCGGGGCACTCGGCATGGCGGAGTTTGCCATTTCCGACGTGGAGGCCCAGATCACCGCGAGCAACCATGGGGACTTCTTCCACTTCCACAGCGACAACGGCAGTGATCGCGTAGCCGGGCGACGGCTGACCTTTGTGTACTTCTTCCATCGTGAGCCCCGGCAGTTTGAAGGTGGAGAATTGCGGATTCACGATGCCGGCCTCAAAGATGGTGCTTACGTCAGTCAAGGCAGTTACCAGACGATCGCTCCGCAGCAGAACCAGATGGTCTTCTTTCCGTGCGAATTGTTGCACGAGATCACCTCGGTGAATTGCGCGTCGCGGCGATTCGCCGACAGTCGCTTTACTCTAAACGGATGGCTTCGTGGTTAGACAATTCGGCGTGGCTGCAGTGGATGACAACCCTGATGGGAGGGGTGTCGGAGGAGCAAGTGGCGGAGGGAGGAGTGTCGCGCCACACCTTTGCCTTGACCCTTCCTCCCGATCGTTTCTACTGCGTGCTGGATGAACTGCCGCTGCACTTGATCCCGCAGCGCTCTCTCCGGTCGCTGCAGCTGCAGGAAAATCGACATCAACCCCTTGCTCTGAATCCCGAATGCATTTTGTGTAGCGCTGATCAAATACCCGATGAACTGGCATCCGAGAGGGCGTCGCTCTCAGGATTCGCTCTGCAGGGAGCGATGGCATGGGTGCGAAGCCGGATTAGCGGAAATCTGCTTCCTTTCTGGCTCGGACCGCAATTGGCATACGTGCTGGAGGACTTGCGCCCCAGTGAAGCGGTGCCATCGTCAATGCCGGACAGGGCGCGGTGTTTGCTGGCATCCGCGGACATTCTGATTCCCCAAGGCCGAACCAGTCCGCACGATCCTGAGAGCGAACGCCGGTGCGAAGAAAACGCCCGAAAGGCGTCCCTGCTTTTTCGCCAGAAAGGCTATGCGCCCCTGGCTGACCTGATCCATCCTTTTCATATCGCCGCCTTGCGTCGTTACTATCGCTACCTGATTCGCACCGGAGCAATACGACTTGGCGATGGACAAAGTCGGCGTCGTTACGTGGCTTACAACGAGCCGGTAGCGCGCTTCTTTCATCGCGACATCGCAGCGACTCTGAGCGCTGTCGCCGGGCAGTCCCTCAAACCCTCGTATGTCTATCTAGCTTCGTACTTGAGTGGAGCCGAGCTGAAGAAGCACACCGACCGGGAGCAGTGTGAGTTCAGCATAACGTTCTGCCTGGATTTCTCTCCCGAACCCACGCTTGCCACGCCGTGGCCCATTCGGCTGGATACTCCCACCGGAACGGTCACCGTTTACCAGGCGCTGGGAGATGGTCTCGCCTACCGCGGAACTCGATTACCCCACTGCCGCGAAAATCTGCCAGAAGGGCAAACCTCGACTTCGATTTTCTTTCATTATGTGGGAACTGATTTTGCAGGGTCGCTGGATTGACGATCCGGATTGAGTAAGGAAGGGTTGACGAAAGAAAGACGCAAGGGAAAAGGTCTTGGCGCCGGCTATTGCAGGCCGGAAATAAGGTATAGAACCGACAGAGTCTGATTATAGCTATAGGCAAATCGTGATCCGTCGCGACTCACCTGCACCGGAGCTACCATCACCACTCCTGCTGGGACTCCCGGCCGCAGTTCCTGCACCAGGGTCTGCTTGCCATTGTCGATCGCAACCTTATAGATTCTGCTGGGAAGTTCGCCGGTGTGATAGCCATAGAGCACAGAACCGTCGCTCGACCATTGCACTGGCACGAAACCCGATTCCAGCCCGGGGATTCGACGGGGTGAGCCGTATCCCAGAGGATAGATGGCCACAGCGGAATTCGGTCCCACTCCAACCACGAGCCGACTGTCGGGCGATGACGGGCCGCATACCGTTCCCTCCGGTGTCACGGCTTTAGGTTTCCCGCCCGCCAGGTCGAGCGCGTAGCACCTGGTCGCACGCCCGGCCTCATTGCCGTTGGTGATGAGCCGTTGCCCATCCGCGAGGAAGCGAGCCCAGCCACTCTGAATACGCTCCAATCCGCTGATGTCGACGGAACGCGGTTGGCCGGGACCGATCGGCAGCAAGGTAACTTGCTGTCGCTGGCCGATCGAGATGGAGATTGCCCACTTCCCATCCGGCGAGAGTCCACCGGCACTGCCGTCGCCAAGACGAACCGGCAAACTGCCGTCCAACCGTCGCAAGGCTACGGCATAGCCGGTTCCCGCCGCTTCGCTGGCATCTTCGAACAGCACAAACTTTCCGTCGCGCGAAATGTCCTTGGCGACATTCCAGTCATGCCACGATAGTTCCACATCCTCCTTGCTGCCCAGCGCGCTGAACGCCATCGCCAGGCGCTTGGAATTCAACGCCACCAGAACGCGGCCGTCGGAGGCTATGTCCTGCAGCGTGATTCCCATGGGCAGGTCAAGCACCGTGCGGACCTTGCCCGACAAGCTGACCGCCATCAAGTTCAGGTTAGTGCCTTTTTCGATCGCCGTGAACCAGATTTCCTTCCCCCTCCAGGCAACTCCCTGCTCGGATTCGTATTCCCCCGTTAGAACCTGAACATGCCCTGCCAGATCCACCACACAGACCGAGCCTCGATTGTCCCAGAGAGCAGGGTGATCCATGAACGCGATTCTGTCGCCTCGCGGCGAGAAGCGAATGTTGCTGATCCATCCGCGACTCGCGTACAGCACCTTGCCGATGGGATATTCCAAGCGGCCGTGACCGTCGACATAATCCACGACCGCCAAGTTGTCCAGCGCATCCCAATCGGCCCAGCGAACATCGGCTAGTAGCTCCCTTGGAGATCCGCCAGCCAGCGGCGCACGAGCCAGCATTCCGCCCACGGTTTCCAGTTGACCATTGTGGGTGCCGCGCAGCACGACCGCGAGTTCGTTTTTGCGGGAAATGCCCAACAGGTTGGCCTCGCTCAGATTAAGCGGCTGCGCCATAAGCGAATTTCCCACTGTAGAGAACAGCTGCACCGGCTTGTTATTCCAGGCGGCGCTGTAGACGATCGACTGAGCGTCGGATGCGAAACGCGCCGAATATACCGTACCCGCTTCAAACGTTAGACGACGGTAGGCTGGTGGCGGGGCCGCCGTGCGCCATAGCTGAGTACTCGCGAAAAGTATCGTCGCCACTGCCAGCACTGCCACAAGCGCCCAGGGCAGCACCGGAGTGGTATGCGTTCGTGTCTTAGGAGAAGAAGGCCGGACACCGGGAGATCCTGCGAGAGTTTGCAAGGCGAAGGCCAGATCCTTGGCGGACTGAAAACGATTCTCCGGATCTTTTTCCAGACAATGTTGAATGATGTCCTGATATCCGGGAGGAATGGCAGCGTGTTCCAGATCCGTGCTGGCCGGTTCTTCGCGCAGAACCGCGGTCATGGTGTCGACTTCGGTTTCGCCACGAAACGCGCGGCATCCGCTCATCATTTCGTAGAGAATCGCTCCGAAGCTGAAAATGTCGCTGCGGTGGTCCACCGGCTTGCCCCGCAGTTGCTCCGGAGACATGTAGGCGACCGTGCCGATCACGGCTCCATGCTTGGTCACCGTGGTCATGCTTTCCATGGACCGCTCGTCATCCGCCGGCGTCTGCAGCTTGGCTACACCGAAATCCAGAATCTTGACGCGCCCATCGACGGTCAGAAACAGGTTTTCCGGCTTGAGGTCGCGGTGAACGATGAGCCGTTCATGAGCGGCCGTCAAGCCCTGGGCGATCTGGAGAGCGTAGTCTTCGGCTTCCCGCACTGGCAGCGGGCCTTCGGTTAAGCGCTGCCGCAGGTTTTTGCCCTCGAGCAGTTCCGAGACAATGTAGGGCACACTGCGGTCGAAGCCGACGTCGTAAATGGCAAGGATGTTGGGATGGTTCAGGGCGGCAGCGGCCCGCGCTTCCTGTTCAAAGCGCCGCAGATGATCAGGGTTGTCGCCGGAAGCCGGCCGGATCAACTTCAGAGCTACGTCGCGACCCAGTCTTTCATCGTGTGCGCGAAAGACCTCGCCCATCCCCCCTGCACCTATTTTCTCGAGGACCCGGTAGTGCCCCACCCGATGGCCAGCCATAAGGAATGACGCGAGCTCGGTCTGTGCTTGGCATGGTAGGAGCGCTGGCGCACGGAGTCAAGGCCATCGAAGCGACTGCTACGGAGACCTGGGGAGTACCCCCAATCGAACGGATCGGTTAACCACCGGGCAGGAAGTCACCCTCAAAACACCCGTCAAAACACCATCAAAACACCATCAAAACAATGATCAGAAAGGAACTGCAACGGATTTACTGCGGAGGAAGCTACTTGGTGCCGGCGCCGAGCGCAACCTGTGTCTCCGGCTTGTCACTGTCAGGATGATCCACGGGAACGATATCCTGAGTATTGCGCCACTCGGAGTAGTGGCCGCTTACCATGATGTGGAAAACCCACTGGTGGCGTTCTTCCTCCGGTTCTACCAGGCCAAGCGCCTTCATATAGAAAAGGTAGTGCTCCATCCAGCGAATTTGATCTTTGCTCATGCCGCGACGTTGCAAGTCGACCGTCACTCCTGCTAGATGCGAGCTTGCGGTATCGCCGTCGGCCGGAGCGGCATTGCGGTTGTGGCGGCGAAGTTTCTTCTGAACTTTGACCGTGCGCACTGCGGAGTTTACCTGAATCTGCTGATGGAAGCGGTTGTAATAGGCCTGGCTGAGATCCTCGACAAAATCGCGTGTCCAGGGACGGCAGAAGCGCCGCGAAGGATCGAGCCGGGGATCGAAGCGCAGCATTTCGCCGGCGCGGATCTCCAGCAGGGAACCATCGGCCTTCAAAGCTTCGAGTTCGGTTTCATCCTCAATACGCGGCAACTCCAGGCGGTCGATCTCAGCGTTTTGGAGGATGAGCGATTCGTGCGATGGTCGAAACATCGGGTTCCAGAGAAGCCAACGAAAATGCCTGCGGTGGGAGTGCTGGGCGACAGCGTGGTGCACCGCGAAGGCAGTCCCCGACAGTCCCCCGCTGGCCAGGGCCAGCAAGACTGCAGCCACGAATTGGTACTTAACGATGCGTTTCACGAAGTGGCCAATGGGGGCGGGCACCCTTGCCCGCCAAGACGCTCTCACCCGTTCTAGCCGGTGCGAGTAGCGGCTATTTTATGCCATGCTGTCAAGCGGTCCAACCGGATACTACCCGCCGTGCCGTTACCTGCGTACCTAACACGCGGTTACCGCCAGACACGCGGTTGCTGCCTGCCCTGATTACCACTGCTTACCGGGCATCTGCGATAGCCAGATCTGCACATTTCTATGGGCACCTGGCGGGCCGTTCCCGGGGAACGCAATGGCCGAGCCTAAGTCCCCAGCCACCCGCGGCTTGGCGTGATTAAGATGATGCGAAGCTGAGGTACTGTTGTGGCCTTCTACGGCAAAGTGACAAAAATCAGTGCCGCAAAAGGTCACCCAGCGCCTGCTTCATGACCTGCCCGCCGACCTCGGAAATGGACTTTGTAAGTGGAATGTCCTTGGGACAAACCTCGACGCAGTTCTGGGCATAGCCGCATTCCTGTATGCCGCCGTCGCCCATCAGCGCCGCCAGCCGTTCCCGCTCCAGCGCCTTGCCCGTGGGATGAGTATTGAAGAGCCGCACCTGCGCGATGGTGGCTGCGCCTACGAAGCCCGTGTCCTCATTGAACTGGGGGCAGGCCTCCATGCAGCAACAGCAGGAAATGCAGCGTGAAATGGGATACGCGACTTCCTGCTCCTCGGGCGACACACGAGGCCCCGGCCCGAGATCGTACGTGCCGTCGATTGGAACCCACGCCTTGACTGTCTTCAAATTCTCAAAGAGCACACTGCGGTCCACCGCGAGATCGCGCACCACGGGAAACTTGGAAAATGGCTCCAGCCGAATCGGCTGTTCGAGATTGTCAATCAATGCCGAGCAAGCCATGCGTGCGCGCCCGTTGATCAACATGGCGCAGGAGCCGCACACTTCTTCAAGGCAGTTCGAGTCGTAAGTGATCGGTGTAGTCGCCTTGCCCTCGCGTGTGGACGGTTCAGCGGCAATATCCATGAGCGCCGAAATGACATTCATGTTCGGCCGGTAGGGAACTGAGAACTCCTCCCAGTAGGGCTTGGAGGTGGGAGTGGGTTGGCGTTTGATTTTGATGATGACGAATGTGGTATTAGCCATTAGCTCTAGCTCTTAGCTCCAACCTTACGTATCGCGCTGCTGTGATCCCGGTCCCAAGCCGAAGCAGACTTCAATCGCTCGGAGGGCTGAAGGGATCGATCGTGCCGTTTTCTTCAATCGGCGATGAGGCCGCCGCCTACGATCACAAACCAAACAAACACATCCCGGTCAAAAGGACGGTCGCCTACCCGTTCAACGATGCCAGCAACCATGCCTAGCCTAAAGCACCCACTCTATCTTTTTCTCTTTCCTGCGTTCCGTAATGCCTCGCGATGGCACTTCGTCGAACCTGCTGAGCCAGGGAATCAATATTTCCGCGGCCGCGGCTGAATCAGCGAGGTGTCCACTGGCTCGAACTCAAACTTCGGCTCGTCCGCATCTGGCGCGAAATATGCCTTCGTCGTCTTCAGCCAGTTCTTATCGTCGCGCTCGGGGAAATCAGGCTTGTAATGCGCGCCGCGCGATTCATCGCGCATCCCGGCGCCCTGGGCAATCACCCGCGCCAGCTGCAGCATGTTGTATAACTGCCGCGCAAATACGACGGTTGTGTTCGCCCAGTGCGTGCGATCGCTCAGGTTGATCTTGCCAAAGCGTTCCAACATCTCGACCAGCTTGGCATCGGTCTGCTGCAAATTCTTGTTGTAGCGGATCACGGTGCAGTCCTTGGTCATCAGCTCACCCAGTTCGCGCCACAGCTTGAACGGATTCTCCGTGCCGTCAGCCTTCATCAGCGAGGAGTTGATGTCCTCCTGACGCTTCTGTTCGGCCGCAAAGCATCCATTGCCGCCGGATGGGGCCTGCAATCCCCGCGCATATTTCACTGCGTTGGGGCCGGCGATCCCACCACCGTAGATGCACGACATCAGCGAATTCGCCCCCAGCCGGTTGGCTCCGTGGTACTGATATTCGCACTCGCCCGCCGCGAAGACGCCCGGAACGTTGGTCGCCTGCTTGAAATCGACCCACAGCCCGCCCATGGTGTAATGCATGCCAGGAAAAATCTTCATCGGCGTGTCGCGCGGGTCGTCGCCCACAAACTTCTCGTAGATTTCGAGAATGCCTTCCAGCTTGCGGTCCAGAATCTTGCGGTCGATATGGGTCAAGTCGAGATAGACCATCGGCTTGCCGTCGATGCCGAGGTTGTGCTCGTAGACTACTTTGAAAATCGCCCGCGTCGCCACGTCGCGCGGAACCAGGTTGCCGTACTTCGGATACCACTCCTCGAGAAAATACCAACGCTCGTTCTGCGGAATTGACTTCGGATCGCGGGTGTCGCGCGGTGTCTTCGGCACCCACACGCGCCCGCCTTCACCGCGCGCCGACTCCGACATGAGCCGCAATTTATCTTCGCCTGGGATGCAGGTGGGATGCACCTGAATGAACTCGCCGTTGGCGTAGTAGCACCCCTGCTGGTAGAGCGCCGACTGCGCCGATCCCGTGCACACCACGGAATTTGTAGATTTGCCAAAGATCGCGCCGTTGCCGCCGGTGGCAATAATGATGGCGTCGGCAGGAAAGGTCCGCACTGCCATGGAACGCAGGTCCATGGCGCAGACGCCGTGGCACAGGTTGTTGTCGTCGAGCACTGCGGAAAGAAATTCCCAGTGCTCGTACTTCTTCACCTTGCCTTCGGATTCGTAGCGGCGGACCTGTTCGTCGAGCGCGTACAGCAGTTGCTGTCCCGTGGTCGCCCCGGCAAAGGCTGTGCGGTTATACAACGTTCCGCCAAATCGCCGGAAGTCGAGCAGACCCTCGGGCGTGCGGTTGAAGGGAACGCCCATGCGATCGAGGAGGTCGATAATGCCGGGCGCGGCGTCGCACATGTCTTTTACCGGCGGTTGATTGGCGAGGAAGTCGCCGCCATAAATCGTGTCGTCAAAGTGCTGCCAGGTCGAGTCGCCTTCGCCTTTCAGATTCTTCGCAGCGTTAATTCCGCCCTGCGCGCACACCGAGTGCGATCGCTTGACCGGAACGATGGAGAACAGGTCGACATTGGCGCCCATCTCCGCGATCTTAATCACCGCGGCCAGTCCGGCAAGGCCGCCGCCTACGACAATAATTCTGGAAGTCGCCATGTTATTGCACCGGCCTTCCGTTGGTGGCCGTCGCGGGGCGCGTCTCCACAATATTTGCGCCCGGCACTGCAGGTTCCTGGAAGCGCTCGCGGAAGGTGTACAAGCTCACCAGACCGACGACGCTCAGCAGCATGAAAAATACCAGGCAGATTCGTAGTAGCCGCTGCTGTGCTTTGTCGCCGGAAACGATGCCCCACTTGGCCACGAACAGCCAGATGCCGTAAGCGAAGTGCCACGACGCCGCGATCAAGCCGATAATGTAGAACCCGAGCAGCCACGGATTGTGAACCTCGGTTGCAACCTTGGCGAACGACCCGGCGGGATTGTCGTGCAAGTCGACTCCGGTAAACCGCATCGTGTAGGTGTGCCACACGATATAGACGAAGGCGATGCCGCCCGTCCAACGCTGTATGGTGTACATCCAATTGCCCATCCACGGGTAAGCCAGCGTGTTTCCGTCTCCGCGGTACCAGAGGTAAAAGCCATAGAGTCCGTGAAACAAAATCGGCAGCCAGATGCCGAACAGTTCCAAAAAAAATACCAGCGGAAGATTGGCGAGAAAGCTGACCTGGCGCGCATAAGCGTCAGGCCCACTGATGGCGGTCGAATTCGAAATCAGAATGTGCTCGAAGAGAAAAGCGCCCACCGGGACGATCCCCGACAGCGAATGCAGCCGCCGCAAAACGAACGAAACTCCCTGACCAGCACGCAACGGAGCCACTCCGGGCGACACAATTCTGGTTGCGCTGGGAGCAGAAGAACTGGCTGACGCCACGTAACGCTCCTTATGAGTTCAGTTAATTTGAAGAATGACAAAAGAACTTTTTATTATCGAGCGGCAAGAGAAGTGAAGTCAAGGAAGCGCGGGTAGGGTAAGGGGGTAGGGGTCGTGGGCTACTTTGGTTTTCTTAAACTTTTAAAAATATAGATTCCAGCCATGGGGCCGCCAACTGCTACAAGAAGCACCAACGAATCCCTTACTATAAAGGGCCGCATATCTCGGCGATGGGGACGCATGTCCTCGGCGAGAAATATAACTGGAGTGTCGAACTGCGGCACCTGCATATTTTGAATGCGGGTTTGGGGAGGTTCAACCCCGGTTTGAACACGGCGCAGGTAAGAGAAGGGGGCAGGGAGGTTTTGGAAGAAGTGACCAGCGAGAGACGCGAGGCATCCTAAATTCATCAACCATGAAGGACACGAAGGTAGCTCTTGGTGCCCATCTTGAGTCTGGCGATGGGTTTCGAGTGATCCTCAACGTCAACGAGGGCAACGGCGACGATGATGCTCCAAGTGACAAAGCGTGCTTTCGGCTGCCGAGGGCTGGGCTCGGCCAGATTGTAAGCCGCCGCGTCAAAGGTTCTCTTGGATGAAGCGGGGACTGAGGTGAACGTCGAACTGAACGAGTGGTAAATCACCAACCGCCTTGAAGCTGTGGATCTCACCAGCCTGGATGACAAAGATGTCTCCCGCGCTGCCCTCGAAGGTCTTGCCGCTTACTGTCCACACTCCTCTGCCTTCGCGGATGAACTGGATCTCGTCATAAGGATGCCGGTGCGGACCCGGCCCCGATCCGGGTTTCCCATGGAACAGGAACACCGAAACACCAGTGTTGCCCTGCTCGGCTCCGACAAACTCATGCGAACTACCAACAAAGGGCAGGTTCTCTTGGCGCACGTGATACATCTTTCGTCACCTCCTGCGAGAATAGGATGACCGTGGTCAGGGTTTGGGTCCACGAATACCAATGCATGATGAAAAGCGCCCCGCTTCAGAAGGTCGAAGCTGTGCTGGGCGGAGTAACAGCAATGGCGAGGTCGGGTGCGAAGGAACGAGGAAACCACAGGAGGGCATAGGCATTGACCTTGGGGGAAAGATAACCGTTAGCAGGAATACTCCCCCCTAAGGGGGCAACTCGAATGAGTTACGACGTCAAAACTGGGGTTGGTATTGCCGCCGAAATCTGCGGCGGGCCAAAGCGACCAAACCAATAACCCCTCTAAGAATGAGGTGTGGAACGAGGTGGGGCTGGATGTAAGTCACCACACCCGCATCTCCCAGAGACGCGGGGAGAAGTTTTTTCCTTGACATCCTTTTTCTCATAGGATCAGTCAGGATCAGTGAACTGGCGATGTTACCTCGACCGAGCGCTATATCTTGCTAACCGGCTCTGCTTTTGCGAAGCTTGTCTCTCGAAGGCTCTGAGGAGCCGACGCGATGTTAATTGACCGCCAAGACGTTCTGTACGTCATCCGCTCCGCCCGCCGGACGCCGCCTCCTGACCTTGTCGTGGTGCTGGCTTTGTCGGTCGGCATCGGATTGAATGCAGGCGTTTTCGCCATTCTCAACTTCTTGTTCCTCAACCCACCAACGAAGAAAGACCCCGCCAGCTTTGTCCAGATCTATCCCCGCTATCAAGGCTGGTATATCGGACCGGACAGGGACTCTTCCTTCAACGCTGAAGACTACGAAGCGATTCAAGCCCAAGCACGCTCGCTCGCCGATGTAGCGGCATGGCAGACGATCGCCACCGCGCTCGACGATGTGCGCCGGCCAGGTGGTAACTCGATCCTCGTTACCTGCAACTACTTCCGCGTTTTCGGAATCGATCGTCCGCTCATGGGCCGCTTTTTCAATCCCGATGAATGCACTCCGGGAACTGCGGTGCAAATTGCCGTGCTGAGCGAGCATTTTTGGAGAAACTATTACTCGTCCGACCCGCTCATCATTGGAAAGGTCATCCATATCGACCGCCAGTCGCTGACCGTGGTCGGCATCGCCTCCGATCACTCGGCCAACATGCTGTCCGGGGGGGTCTGGATACCTTACAGCCTGCAGCCAGCATTCAATCATGGCAACAGCGCCTTCGAGAATCCCAACTGGGCCTGGCTTACGGTCGTCGGGCGCCTGCGCCGCGGATACTCGCGCACCGATGCAACCGCGGAGTTGCAAACAATCATTCGCCGCCGCGACCGATTCTACTTTGAGCAGAAAGTCTTTACGCTGGACCGGAAGACCTCACTGCTGCTCACGGATGGATCGTTCATTCGCGATCCGGCAATGCAATCGGTAGCGATGACTCTCATGGCCCTGATTTTGGGACCGCTCGCCCTGGTGCTGCTGTTGGCGTGCACCAATGTGACCATGCTCTTTCTGTCGCGCTCCATCACGCGCCGCGGAGAAATCGCGGTTCGTCTCGCCCTCGGCGCCGGACGCGCGCGGCTTATCCGCATGCTGGCCCTTGAGAGCTTCTTGACTGCTGCCGCCGCTGGCGTGGCGAGCATTTATCTGGCCGCCCGTTTCCCTTTTCTCCTCTTCTCAGCCATCGATCCGGCCGCGTCCGCGGTTGCATCCCTCATACGGCCGGACTGGAAGGTCTTTGGCTATCTTGCTGCTCTTGTACTTATTGCCACTGCGGCGTCTGCCCTCGCGCCTATGCGCGAGTCATTTCGATTTGATCTGGTCACCGCGCTGAAGGGCCGCGAGGGTTCGGCCACCATGCGCTCGCATACAACCAGCGCGCTGATCGTGGTGCAGCTTGCCATGAGCTTCGTGCTTCTCACTGTCGCCGTTCTCTTCGCGCGCCTGCCTTTTTCGATCGTCAATACCGACCCGGGCTTTGAAACCCGTCACACGATGACCGTTCCACTTGAAGTCGAGATTCCTCCCTACACGGAAGCTTCGGCGCTGGCCTTCCATCGCTCGCTGGAGTCGCGCATTCTCCAGATCCCCGGAGTGCAGTCCCTGGCCTGGGAGAGCCTCGCGCCCTTCAATGTGGCGCCCATCAGCGAGGTTCGTCTCGACCCGCAGACCCGGGGGCAGGGGCGTCCGGCATCCATCGACAACGTGTCTCCGGAGTTCTTTTCCACCTTCGGCATCCCCCTGATGCATGGCCGTTCCTTCCTGCGCTCCGACGTCTCCGCCAACAACGGCACCCAGGTGGCCATCGTCTCCCAGGCGTTCGCGAAAGCATTCTGGGCCGATAGCGACCCAGTCGGCAAAATCGTCGTCACACCGGATGACAGGCGTCTGGTCGTAATTGGAGCAGCCGGCGACACGTGCTCGGAACGCTTCAGCATCCTCGACGGGCCCAGGCTCTATACGTTGCGCAATGAGCAGGCGCTCGATGGCCAGCTCTTCGTACGGTTCAGCGGCAGCGCTACGCCTGTCGCTGCATCCATCGAAGAGATCGTCAAGAGCCTGGATGCAACGCAAGAAGGCACGCCGTCCACCATTTGGGATTTTCTTGAAAGCAACGCCTCGGACATGCGCACGCTGGCCAAGATCATCCTCTTCATGGCCGGCATCGCCGTAGTCCTGGCCATCACCGGCGTCTATAGCGTGCTCACTTTCGCCATCAGCCAGCGCACGCGCGAGTTCGGCATTCAGATGACGCTGGGAGCGAGCCGCCAGTCGATCTTCCGCTCCGTTATGAAAAGAGGTCTTCGCCAGATCGCCCTCGGTTTTCTCCTCGGACTTGCAATGGCCATGCCAGCCGCGTGGGCTTGGATGCGCCTCACAAAGAATGCATGGGTGCATCTCGATACTTTTGACCCCTCTGCGTACAGCATTTCGGCGCTCATCCTGCTCGTGGTCTCTTGTTCCGCCATGTGTCTCCCGGCGCTCCGGGCAACGCAAGTAGACCCCATACAGGCGTTGCGCAACGAATAGCCGGAGCCGGGCAGAGCGCCGACGGCGCGCGGGTACGGTCAACTGTTGCAATCAGGCGCTCATTGAGAATTGGGCCGAGAATTGGGCCGCGGCCTAATATTCAGCGTTAGGACACCACCCGGGTCGGGGTTTGTAGGGGTAGTGGGTCAGTTTGAAACTGTCGGTTTTCGTTTTCCAGTCTCAGCCGCCTCTAATGCCTCTGCTTCCGCAAGGAATGTGTCGGCTTCCCGCAAGAGGGCGTCTGTTTTCCGCTTCCGCTTCGCCGCTTGGTCGCGCAGCCTCGCTGGCTCTGGCAAATGCCGCTTCCGAACTTCCCCGCCTCTCCATCGCACGTGCCCCGGGGCAAGCACTGGTCGTGAAACGGCAAGGCAAAAAACGACGGCCTTTCGAAGCGGGCCGCATGGAAATCAAACTGGCTACCCGGGTAGGGCGGACACTTTTGTCCGCCGCCTTCGACTTCGATTCTTCGTTGCTCTCACGGGAGCCCGTCGCACCACTGCAAAAACTGCCGAAATGCCGCGCCACGATGGCTGTAATCCGCTTTCTCTTCCGCGCTGAGTTCGGCAAATGTTTTTTGAATTTGCGGAAAATAAAACAGAGGGTCGTACCCGAAGCCGTTCCCGCCGCGAGGAGAATCCAGAATCACTCCCTCGGCCGTCCCGCGAAAGGTTGCGAGAGTCCGGCCATCGCGCGCGGCGGCTAACACGCACACGAATCGTCCCGTACGCTGCTGCGGCGGAACTTTCCTCAGTTCTCGCAGAAGGCGCGCATTGTTGGCTTGGTCATCCGAATTTTCGCTGGCCAAGTGAGGCTGATCTGCCGCATAGCGCGCGGAATGCACGCCCGGCGCTCCTTGCAGTGCATCCACCTCAAGCCCAGAGTCGTCGGCGACGATAATCTCTCCCGCCGCATGCCGGCTATATTCTTCTGCTTTCTTGCGCGCGTTCTCCTCGAACGTAAGGCCGTCCTCAACTACGGCCGGCAGGGAAGCGGAGTTCGGAATGCCGCCAATTTCAATTCCGTGGGGCGCGGCGGCTCCGGCAAAGTCTCGCAGCTTCCCGGGATTCGATGTCGCAATGAGGATTCGTCGCATAGATTCGAGCAACCGCTTTAACCACAGAGGGCACGAAGAGCACTGAGGAATTCTAGAACCTATCGGATACGCCTTGCCAGTAGAGTCCAGAGAATTATCGCGGCCGCCGTCAGCAGAGAAATCCATCCCCCGACTGCCCTGTCCCGGGTGTGAACAAACGTGATCTGCACGCGATTCATCCCGGCTTCGACTGGAACCAGCATCTGACCTGTGTCCGGCTTCGCAGCTATCTGGACCACGCTTCCGTTCACTTCCGCCTGCCATGCGGGATAGCGAAACAGGCGCAGCTGCAACTGATCCGGTGCAGACATTTCAGCCGTAAACGTCCTTGACTCAGCATCCCAGCGCGAAACACGAATCGCGGCACGCGCCGAGCCAGCCACGATAACCTTGCGCGCCTGTTTGTCGATGGCCCCGGCGTCGGCCCCCGCGGGCGTGTACTCATCGGTCCCTTCATAGCCGATAAGGTCTTCCATGTTGTCCTGCATCTCGCGGAGATCGCCGGCATTGTCCCACCACGGCGCTTGGATGCGATGCCACGCCAGCACCATCAGCAGAATCACCATCGCACAGACCGCGCTCCGCCACCACCAGCGTCGGATTCCGGCCGCCACAAAGAAAGAAAAGATCATGCTCAGCGACAGCAGCCAGCGCCACGGGAACTGCATGAACAGCATCTTCGGCAGGATTTTCCATAGCATGGCCGACACCGGAAACATGAGCACGCTGCCAGCCGCCGCCCAAACGAGCAGAGCATTCCAGAAGTCGCGATGGGCGTCGCGCCAGCTTCTACTCGTCCAAATCGTGAAGAAAATTACGGCCATCTCAAAACCCGCGACCCAGGATATGATGTGGTTGAAATTGTCATGATCGGTATCCGACGTATGGATGAACAGGAAATTATCCGCCGGACGCGATCCGGCCGACACTGCTTGGGCAATGTTGATCCAGCGCTGCTCGTAAATCGCCGGCAGGAGATAGAACGCTGACAAAGATGCGCCCAGCCCGACCGCGGCCGCTGCAACGAAGAGGATTCGAGGCGAGCGCTGCTTCCAGGCGAAGAACGCCAGCCACAGTGCCAACGAGTAATGAATCATCACCGCTGCAGGGGCATTCGTCAGCCAGGCTGCGGCCAGCACGAGCGCCAGGGGCACAATCGCCCGCCGGCTGTCGTCCACCGCCTTCAGCACGCACAGCACCAGCAGGGGCAGCAGGCAACTCGCCAGTAGCTCCGCGAACGCGCTGCGCCAGTACACAATCACCAGGTGATAAGGATTGGCAACGTAAAGCGTGGCCGCGAAGATCGCGGCGCGTCGGTCGAGCCAGCGCCGCGCTAATAGGAACATCGACACGCCCGCCGCCACCAGCACGATCCCTATGTAAATGCTGGCTGTGACGGTCCAGGGAAAGATCGCGCTCAGCAACGCGCCGAGAGTCCACGAGGCGGGCGGGTAAAACACAAACCTTGGCTCGCCATAAGCGAAGTGCGCCAACGCTGCCCAGCGCGGATAACAAATGCCGTGCTTCCACTGGGAGAGAACCTCGAGCCACGAGTACAAATGGAACTCCACATCGTGTCCCGAGGGAGTACCCAAAAAAAAGAAAGGGATTTCAACCGCGAAGGCTGTCGCCGCAATCGCGAGCAGCGGCGTCCATAACAGCGACGAATCACGCCGGTCGTGATTGGACCGTTCTTTAAAAGGATGCCCACCCGTGCTGGTCTTTCGCAGACTGGCTCCCTCGCCGCGAAACATTCAATGCAGCCGAAAAACGCTCTTAGTCTAATTTAACCGAGCGTTCAGACCCCAGATTTCATTTAAGCCAAATTTCATCAACAATCTACCGAGAACGTTCGCGTCGAGTCCTCGTATAGGCGGTCGGAGCAGGGAGGGGCAGGCGCTGTTGCGTTTTCCTCTTGCTGTAATCAGCGGGGTGATGGGACTTGTCGTGGTTGTAAACTGCCCGCTGCAGAAGCCGTCGTCACCGGAATATCCGCCAACTAGGCCGGCTGATCGACATTGGCGGCCACAAGCTGCATCTGTACCGCTCGGGCAAGGGAGATCCAACTGTCATCCTGGTGGCTGGCGGCGGCGCGTTTTCTATCGACTAGGCTCTGGTACAGCCGAACGTCGCCGAGAATACCCGCGTTTGTTCCTACGACTGGTGCCGGGCTCGGGTGGGCATCCCCGGGACCGGCCGACGAGACTGTAGAGCAGACAATCGTCGACCTCCACTGGGCCTGCAGGCCAAAGGGAAGGCGGCCTCATCTGGGATCTGACGGAGGATGAAGTGCGGTCAGCATTTCCGCTACCGCCGTCCGTTAACAAAGAAGCGGCGCCAACCCGTGAAGGTGATCCATTTGATCGCTTGCCGGCCGACCTGCAGGTGATTCGCTTGTGGCTTGACATGCGTCTCTGGGAACACTGGGATCGGGCGAAGTCAAGCCCGGACTCTCTGCGGTCGTGGCGGAAAGAGTTCCTGCTGGAGTTGGCGGAGACAGACGCGGGCGGGCAGGAAACCGCCGCTCGGAAGGCTTCCTGTAATGGTAGTTTCGAGCGACCCAATCGCGACCGAATCCGAGCGCCAGTCTCGCAATGGTGCCGCCCGTCGCCTTGACTTCCTCAGTGCAATCAGCGGGCACATCATGGCGACGGGGAGCAGCCACGGGATTCATCTCTGTCGACCTGACCTGGTGGTGCAGGCGCTGGAGTGGACCGTGACGGCAGGGCGAAACGGAGTTCTATTTGTCTCGAGCTAACTTCAGGAGCGTCAAGCTTCCGCTGTTTTGCTCAAAACAGATTCGGGTCGATGGAGACCCGGGGGATCCGGGATAAACTGCGAGGAAGAAATCTAAACGGAAGCCACGTCTTCAGGATTGCGCTGTTGCTTCAGTTCGGAGAGGAATTCATCCTGCTGCAACGAGGCGCCGCGCCGCAAAAGCTCGAGTAACGGATCTTCCAAGTCCTCGGCGGACTTTCCCGCAGGCTGATCCGCGGATTCAAATTGGCTCAGATCGGCGACCAGGGCCCGCGGAGAAATATTCAGTTCCAGCATCGTCGCCGGACATTGGCGCAAGAAGCTGATCAGATTGCCCACCTGGGCGCGCTGTTCGACCGTGCGGGAAGGGAACTCAACCCCCATGCCGTGGCCAGGATGAGCCACTCGCACCATGCCTTCGGTATGAACTTCAAGCTCTTCGGTTGTCAGGCAAAGATCGATCAGAGAGCGCTCCGGGAAGGGTGCGTCCGTTTCAACGTAACAACCGCCCAGGCTTAGGTCGGTGAGCTTGCAGTGTGGCACGGTCTCCTCGGGCCCGGCTCCGGCGATGCTGGCCCCGGCTTTCAGCCAGGTCTTCAGTTCTGCCGCCAAGGCCTCCGCCAAATCCCGGAAACGAACTCCGGTTTGCCCATTGGGATTGGCCCAGGCTACCTCGCCGCGCGCTTCGATTTCCAGGGCGCGATCCGGCAACTGAAAGTGGAAACCCAACATGGCTCCGCAATCCAGCGGTTCGGCTGTGAGCACCTCCATGCCGGTTTCGGAAAGGTCCAACAGAATTCCATCTACCTTACGATGATCCGGAAGCGTAATCTCTACCGGCGCCTGTATCGGAACCCGGAATGCCCGGCGCCGTTCCCGGCATAGTAGAGCCGCAGCTGGACGCAAGCCGGCTTTCGCGGCTTCCTCGGAAAGAGGTTTATACAGTACGAAGTGTGCCCCGCCCGTAAGGATATCGCGCACCCGCGCAGCATCGGCCACCAAGGCAATGCTCAGCGGTTCCGTGCACAGCTCCTTCGCCTGCCGCAGTACCTCTTCGGCCCCCTTAGGGTCGTCAAAGTCGACAATCAGCGCAGCAAACTTCTGCTGCTGGATTCGAGTCTTGCTGATCTCCGGATTGCTGCAGCGGTCCATCGCAATGCCGAGAGGGGGCAGAACTCTGCCCAGGACCTCAGCCGCGTGGTCGTCGGTCGAAACCAGTAATGCCTGAAGAGTCATAGAACCGTCGGGGTTGCCACCGCTGGTGGATTAGGGCCAGCGAGGAGCAGTAGGCCGCGGCTTGGACGAGGTCGGGCTGCCTGCACCCGCCTTGGCCGCCATCGCGTCTCCAGGGTTTGAAGCCTCGTCTACTTCCGCGAGCACGACGTTGTCTTCGTCATCGTTCTCGGCCAGTAGCGGCGCTACTTCGCGCAGTTTTTCCGCGGCTTGTTGGAGCATCTCAATCTGTTTGCCAAGTTGGGCGTATTTCGCCTGCTTCTGCCGCAGGACCTCATGGATATCTTTCATACTACCCCCTATTGGCAATCTAAGGAGGACAGGGGGGATGGGTCAACGGTAATCCCCGTCGCCGTATTACGTGGGTAATGGGCTTCGAGCAAAACAAGTAATCTTCGTGGCCAAAAAACGCTAACTTCCCCGGCGGCTCGCAGAGTTTCGAGCGTTTCCGTACTCTTGCTGGAATTCATCCCGTCAGCGACGGCAGCTTGGCTGCCGAGCCTAGAAGGAAGATTGTTCCCACCACAATACTGTAGGCGGAAGTCACCAGGGTCAAGGCACGCAAGGCGTTTGGTTTCGCCAGTATCGCCGAAAACAGTCCGGCCGCGGAGGCGCACATCAGAGTATTCATCAATAGCAGTCCCAGGATGAACATCAGCAACCCGAATAATCCGGCCTTCGTTCCGCCCAGATTCGCCGCCATAAGAAATAACAGAATCTGGGTCGGAGTCTCGGCACCCAATCCGTGGATCACCCCCACCAGGAATGTCGAACTGGTGCCGTATCCGTCCTTAAAGACCTGCCGAGCCTCCACCCTGGTCCCGCCAAAAATCCGGCTCAGCTGCCAGTAGATCCACAAAGTGCCGTTAATCAATAACGTGATGCGAGTTCGGGGACGGGTATGACTGTGCGTCGAGGGCCGGAAGAATGTGCCGAGCACATAAACCCCCAACGCCAGCAAAGTAACTCCTACCAGACGTTCTGCCCAACGATCGCTGGCCGCAGGCAAAGAAAGACGGAAGACCACCGCTGCCGAACCCAGTAGGGCCACCGTCGCCGCATGGCCCGCGACATAGAGCAGGCCGTAGCGCATCGCGTCGCTCGCTTTACTCTGCACGCTGCTGATGTCGGTAATGGCCGCAATGTGGTCGTAGTCCAGCCCGTGGCGAAACCCGAGCACCGCAGCCGACAACAGGGCGAGTCGTAGATTGACAGGATCGATCATCGATCAAGAAACAATTCCGCGGAGGCAATCCAACCCACAACTGGACTTCAGGCTAGCACAGTTCAGCATCGAGCTAATCTTTCTTTGGGGCTTTGGAGAAACCGCCAGCTTATGGCAAGCTGCCGCCCAGCGTTAACTGGGTTACCCTAAGAAAACGAGTCGCCGAAACGAAACACGGATTCTTTCACTTCAAGCCTAGCTTTCGTCCAGCCGCCAGCAGAGCAAGCGATTCGCGGATGCGCTTCTGCCGCGTTTCCGGTCGAACAGCCGAATGAATCCACGCCACAAAATGACGCCGGCAGGTTGGCGCCAACTCCTGGAAGAAACTCGTTGCTTTCGGATTCGCCTTCAGCGCTTTGGTGATGTAAGCAGGTAGGTTCGGGACTGCCGGTCGCGGCGCGTATGTGTTGGCGGTTGGCGCTGATGCCAGCCCAGCCGCAGTGAGGAGGCCAGCCGCCTTGAGTTCCTTCCAGCGTTTGCGATTGATGTGCGACCACTTGCTGGTGGGCTGTCGCGGCGTGAACTTGCGAGCGTATCGATCGTCATCGAGGCGTTTGATGAGGCTGTCGATCCATCCGAAACACAGCGCCTCGTGAACCGAGCCCTCATATGAGATTGACTCCACTAACGTGTGGTCTTTGTAAAACGCAAGCCAAACCCCTGGACTTGACGCATGGTGCTTTCCCAGCCACGTCCGCCATTGTTGGCGGTTCCGGACGTGCAACGTCTTAAGTTCTGTCGTCATGTCGGGCCGGCTGTTTATTGCGCTATCATAATCTGAAGTCGTCGCGAACGTATCCGGCGTTTGCCAATAAGAAATAGCAAACTCGCCTAACGTCCATAGAGTTCCTTTCGATCTTTGTGCAAGAGCAACTCGCCCAGCACTGACGCACTACCCAATTTGGACACGAGTGATCGCAGACAGGGACGCCAGCGCAAAACTGGAAGCAATCAGCCGGAAGGAAAAGAGACTAGGTCCGACAGACGGCTAGTCTCATTCGAGGTTTGTCAGAGGTCTGTTGGCTTTAGGCCGGTGTGCTTGGCGATGCGAGCTAACATCGCAGGCCCCAATTCATCGCCATCACCGAATGACCAAGTGTAGTTGGGGAAATTAATTCGGCTCAGCTTCTTATGGGAGCCAACCTGACGAAGACATGTCCATCCGATTTTGAGCGGCGCTTTGTAAACCATTCGAGCTTTGATGCTCGACCACTGGCTCACGCGATGTGGCGCTCCAGGCTGATCGAATTGGGCGGGTCGTCTTGCGAGTGTTCCACGTCGTCCGCATTGGTGGTTCCATAGGCCAGCGCCCCGGGGACTTGGGGAATTTCGGCGATCCAGCGCCCGTCAGTCTCGCGCTCCGTTTCGATTTTGAGTCGCAAGTCTTGGCTCCTTGTGCCGCGCGGCGGTTTGTGTTCAGTTATCACACTGTTACGATGACCCAGAGCTGAACCGGTTGCACCTTAAGGCATGGGGGGCGCCACAGAATATGCCATCGAGCAGAATTTGCAAGCGAATCGTCCAGATTCATGTTAGCTCTTTAGATTCACAGGCATGAACCGCTCCCCGCACTCGGGACACTCCATTTGTTGAGAGTCGATGCGGCGGATCTTATCCGGTGCAATCAAGCACCCGCACTTCGGGCAGACAGTGTTGAGGGACGCCATAACTTTTTCGAGATTGATTTTCTGCTTCTGGGGCACGCGGAGATTGTCTCACCTCGGAAAGCTGGCCGCGTCTCTTCGATTGCCTCAAGCCTTGTGAAGAACGCTAGGGGGAGCTAACAGAAGCGCCGCTTAAACGATAGGGGCAGTAACTTTAAGTAGAACATTAGCCGTTGAGCTCTTTCGCATTGGCGGCGATAGACTTGGCGATTCTAACCAAAGTCGTGATGTTTTCCAGTGATTCACACGTCTGCCCTGGAATTCCTGAAAGAGGAGGATTCAACAGGAACAAGTCAGTGGGGGCAGTTCGGGTTTGGGAATTTGTGAGCTATTTTCTCGCCGGTCGTTTTGAGGGAATGGAGGACCTTAGCCTTGCACCCATGGCATTCGAGTTCAATTCGCTCAATCTCGTCAACATCGATCAGCGTCCTCGTTTTCATCTCCTTCCTCCATGAGGAAGGCCGCTCGGGTAGCAAACTGGTCGCACGGCGGAGGCTGACAGCTGTAGAAATGGTGCGCCCTGAGAGATTCGAACTCCCGACCTTCTGGTTCGTAGCCAGACGCTCTATCCAACTGAGCTAAGGGCGCGGATTTGCATGTCAGGAACAACCGTCGCCTGATTATAGCGAAGAATCGTTTGGCTGAAAACGCGCTTGCGTTTTCCAAGTGTCAGTCCCAGCTCCCTGCCTGTTCGAAGAAAGCGTTTTCAACAGCCGCGTTTTGGCGCCCCGGTTGCGCCGGTTGCCTCGAAGTAAATCTTTCTCGGGCTGGGCAATTCCTACAGAGCTGAAAATCTCTTCATCGTTTAATTTGTAGGACTTGCGGTACGGCACGCCGCTTGCTTTAGTACAGAACAGACGAAGTGGCGCGCAACGGGGTGCTTCAGAGAATAACTTCGGCCAGAGGTTTTCTGTGAGCACCCCTTGCTTTTGTCTTCTAGACGCAGTGCGAGCCTTCCCCCGTCTTTCGCAGCAAAACAGGAACCCACGGCCTAAAAACCGTGGGTCAACTTTTTGGCAGGACTTGTTAACTTAAGGTCTCGCGGGAGAAGAGAAAACGACCAACCGAAACGTCACCGGCTTCTAACCTCAGACAACGACTACCCGTTGCCGCACGTCCACTCCGGCATCGCGCAACAGCTTCGCCACCGCATCCTGGCTTAGGCGTGACGCATCGAATTCCACGCGCACGGTGCTGGCTTTCTCATCGAACTGCAAACGGCGAATGCCATAAACTTCGCGCATGGTATCGAGCGCGCGCATTTCGTTTTCGCCGGGAGCTGCGCCATACCGAAAGACCACATCCAGATAAGTCATGGGCTTAAAACCCTTCGTAATGATATCTCGTGGGTGCCGGCCAACGTTGCCGGATGAATCCAATATAAAACATCGACAATCAAAGAAGGCAGATTTCCTGGCGCATTTGCGAGATCGCATATGACGGCTTCAAACCCTACTACGGCCCTCGAGCGCGACCCGGTTTGCGGGATGAACGTGAACCCCGCCTCCCCCAAGCATGTTCACGAGCATGGCGGCAAGAAATACTACTTCTGTTGTGCCTCGTGCGTGGAAAAATTCAGAGCTCATCCTCAGCAATATTTGAATAAGAATAAGGCGGTCCCGTTCTCATCGAATCTGGTGACGCTGGGGACACCGGCTCCGGCAGAATCTTCATTCTCGCCCCGGCCCGCGAGCACACCGATAACGACGATCCGAAAACAAACGCTCGCTCTGGCACAAAACCCGAAGGCGGGCACAAAGCCGGTATACGTCTGCGCCATGTGTCCCGAGGTCCGCGAGACCAAGCCCGGAGCCTGCCCATCCTGCGGCATGGCACTCGAGCCTGATGTCCCACAGGCCTCCACGCATACGGAATACACTTGCCCGATGCATCCGGAAATCGTTCGAGCGGGGCCGGGTGCGTGTCCTATCTGCGGCATGGCGCTCGAGCCGCGCACGGTGGCTGCCCGCGAAGAGAATCCGGAGTTGCGCGACATGACGCGCCGCTTCTGGGTCGGTGTCGTCTTGACCGCACCGCTGTTCGCAATCGCCATGGCAAGCATGTTCTGGCCACATGCCTTTACGCGCGCCCTCAACGGGCTGCCGTTGAGTCTCCCCTGGCTTGAGTTTGGGCTGTCGACTCCGGTCGTCCTGTGGTGCGGCGTCTCCTTCTTCGAACGTTTTTGGATGTCGCTGATCAACCGCAGCCCGAACATGTTTACCCTGATCGGCCTGGGCACCGGGGTGGCCTATATCTTCAGCGTGGTGGCGACAGTCGCGCCGCGAATATTTCCGGAATCTTTGCGCGGCATGGGCGGATATCCCGATGTCTACTTCGAAGCCGCCGCCGCCATCACCACGCTGGTCCTGCTTGGGCAGGTCATGGAACTGCGCGCCCGGAGCCGCACCAGCGCTGCCATTCGAGCTCTGCTCGATCTCAGTCCAAGAACTGCCCGCCTGATCGCCGCAGACGGCACGGAAAACGATATTCCGCTTGACCAGGTAAAGCCGGGCGACCGGCTGCGGGTCCGTCCCGGGGAAAAGGTTCCCGTCGATGGCGTGCTGATCGAGGGACGCAGCGCCATCGATGAGTCGATGATCACCGGCGAATCGATTCCGGTGGAGAAATCTGACAACAGCCCGGTCATCGGTGCGACCCTCAATACTACAGGCTCCTTTGTCATGGGGGCCGAGCGCGTCGGTTCGGAAACCTTGCTATCGCAGATTGTGCAGTTAGTTGGAAAGGCACAGCGCAGCCGCGCTCCCATTCAACGCCTGGCCGATCGGGTGGCTGCCTGGTTCGTGCCCACGGTTGTAGCGGTCGCCGTCATCACCTTTCTCGCGTGGTTCCTGTTCGGTCCTCAGCCGCGTCTGGCGCATGCGCTGGTGAACGCGGTCGCGGTTTTGATCATCGCGTGTCCCTGCGCCCTGGGTCTGGCCACTCCGATGGCAATCATGGTCGGCACCGGCCGTGGAGCCCACGCCGGAGTTCTGATCAAGAACGCTGAAGCGCTTGAAACCCTGGAAAAAGTTGACACCCTGGTCGTCGATAAAACTGGCACCCTGACGGAAGGCAGGCCCTCGTTAGCGGGAATCTCGGTCCCACAGCAGGAAAACGTCCCGGAAAATGAGCGGGGAGCGAGCGCCGAGACGTTGCGTCTGGCGGCTAGTCTGGAGCGCGGCAGCGAGCATCCTTTGGGCGCCGCTATCGTCAATGGCGCGAAACAGCGCGGACTGCGACTGTCAGAACCGAGTGAGTTCACCTACCTAGTGGGCAAAGGAATTCGCGGCGTGGTCGACGGAAAACAAGTCGCGGTGGGCAGCGGAGCCTTGATGGTAGAAGTCGGCGCATTGGATCATCCCGATGCTTCGCTGCTTCACGCCCAGATGCCCGGCGGGACCAACCTTCTGGTTGCGATCGACGGTAAGTACGCCGGAAGTTTAGCGTTGGCCGATCCCATTAAGCCTTCGACGGCAGAGGTGGTAGGGCAACTGCGGACGCAAGGCGTGCGCATCGTCATGATTACCGGCGACAATCGATTCGCAGCCACCATCATCGCGCAACAGTTGGGCATCGACGAATTCGAAGCTGGAGTCCTGCCGGAAGGGAAGTTGGACGTGGTCCGCAAGTTGCAACAGCAGGGAAGAGTGGTTGCCATGGCCGGCGACGGCATCAACGACGCGCCCGCACTCGCGCAGGCCAACGTGGGCATCGCCATGGGCACCGGCACCGACGTCGCC
>Ga0210406_10001013_pt1 | contig 36003 bp, 33 predicted proteins | sample IncBWC30MmetaG_FD_155454 | JGI IMG/M metagenome (GOLD analysis project Ga0210406, IMG submission 155454) | Forest soil microbial communities from Barre Woods Harvard Forest LTER site, Petersham, Massachusetts, United States - Inc-BW-C-30-M | ecosystem: Environmental > Terrestrial > Soil >... | reverse complement strand
AATCGGCGAATATTCGCTGCTGCGGCGCGCATCGAAGCCTTCAATTCAGGCGCTGCAGACTTCCACGCCGCCCGAATTTCTTCCGCGGACACGTGAAGAGATTCTTGCGTACGAAGGCCATCCCATCGTTCCCCGTATTTACGTAGAGCGCGGTCACCCCGGCGCCGAACATCAGCGACGATGCGCCGCACTACAGTTTCGACTTCCGCATGTCGCGACCCACGCGCTGCGATTGTGTGCACTTTCGCCGTGGCTGCCGCTGCAGAAAGGATGCGAATCACAAAACCACCTTGTTCAGCGGATACTCGACGATCCCTTGTCCATTGGCTTCTTTCAAACGCGGAATGACCTGCCAGGCCGTCGATTCTTCGATGACCGTGTTCACAGCCACCCAGTCTTCATCACTGAGGGTAGAGATCGTAGGTTTCTTGAGTGCAGGCAGAACCGCGAGCACTGCGGCCAAATCCTGCTTGCGGACGTTTAGCATCAGGCCGACGCGGTTTTGGGCATCCATCGCACCTCGCAACATGAGGGCCAAGTTTTCAATCTTGCGCCGCTTCGACGAATCACACCAGGCTTTCTTGTTGGCAACAATCTGGGTATTCGATTCCAGCACGGTATCGATGATGCGAAGATGATTAGCTCTCAGGGAACTGCCGGTCTCCGTGACCTCCACAATCGCGTCCGCGAGCATGGGCGGTTTCACTTCCGTGGCGCCCCAGGAAAACTCAACCTGCACAGCAACATTCTTGTCCTCAAAATACTTTCTGGTGACACTGACCAGCTCAGTTGCGATGATACGGTCGTCAAGATCTTCGGCCTGCTGGTATGGCGAATCCTCGGGAACCGCTAGCACCCACCGCACCTTGCCCCGGCTCTGCTTGGCGTAAATGAGGTCGGAAACCGTGACCACTTCGAGCCCGCTCTCGACCACCCAGTCGAGACCCGTAAGTCCGGCATCAAGGACGCCGTGTTCGACGTAGCGTGCCATTTCCTGTGCGCGAATCAGCATGCAATCGAGTTCCGGATCCCGAGTGCTGGCGAAATAGGAGCGGCCATTTGTGAAGATGGGCAGACCGGCACGAGCGAACAGTTGCAGCGTGGCTTCCTGCAAACTCCCCTTCGGGATGCCCAGACGAATCTTCATGAGCGCACCGCTTGCGCGTCAACTTCTTTCCTATCGCCAGCCGGAAACAACGGTTGCGTGAAGCAGGAGCGCGTGCCCTCATGACAAACCAAGCCCGCGCCCTCTACCTCGACTTGCAGAAGAAGCGTGTCGCGATCGCAATCAATAGTGGCGGCAATAAGTTTGAGCCGGTTACCCGAGGTCTCGCCTTTGGTCCAGAGCTGGTTGCGGGTGCGGCTGAAAAATGTCACATAGCAGCTGGTGAGCATGCGCTCGCAGGCCTCACGATTCATAAAACCCAGCATTAGAACTTCGCCTGACGCCGCATCCTGCACAATGGCAGGCGCCAGGCCCTGCATCTTGTCAAAGTCAATTTCGCGGTTCATAGATTCCAGTCCTCGATGTAAAAACAAAAAGCCCGCTGAGCTTGAAATCGCTTCAGCGGGCTCGAATCTCTTTGTGGTGTTTTCGCTAGCTCAGTTCAAACACCCCCGCCCGCGGTCTACGCGCGTGATGGTGATGATGAAGATGAGCCAAATAAATCATAAATCCACGATAGCGGAGATGATCAAACATTGTCAAAACAAATTTGTGCAATGCCTTTACGGTGAGCGATCAGATTCGGTTGGCAGCAGTCAGATCCATGTAACACTATATTCTGGAACGGCTTACGACATTACAATGCCCGTGACAAAGTGGTCAGCGCTGAATGACGGAAGCGCACACGCACAGCGCAATAATCCTAAATAATCTAGTACAGACGGTTGCTGAGCCTCCGACCATTACGAGTCACTCTCCGCTGTAAACCCGACCCCTCCCTACACAGCCCTTGACTTATGCTCAGAACCTTGCAATAACTATGCAGTCCACCCGGACGAGTTGGGGGGTGTAGTACCGTTGGCAGAAGTAAGATTGCAAGAGGGTGAGTCCCTTGAAAATGCGCTGCGCCGCTTCAAGCGCAAGGTGCAACAGGAGGACATTATCAAGGAGGTCAAGCGCCACTCCTTTTATCTGAAACCCGGCGAAAAAAAGCGCGTGAAAGAAGCATTGGCGCGTAAACGCAGCCGGAAAAAAGCTAGGAAAGAGCAAGACTGATCGAAATTGGGCCGCTCCTCCCCGTGGCGGGCGGTCCCTTCCCTTTTCCGCAGAGCATTCCGTAGTCTGGCATGCTCGAAGCCACGGGGTCTCCGCAGTTTGTATGCAGTAGCAGTAATCCATGTCCAGCCAAGGGCGTGGCGGGCCGAGTCCAGGGGCAAGACCACTGAGGGGGATGAAGCGAAAATTCTGCGCATTCGTGCGCCAGGTGAGAGCCTCGGCTTCTCATCGGGTGAATGAGTGGGGACAGAAACGGGCTGAAGGAGCATCCTCAAATGGAATTCCAGGACAAGATGTTGAAGTGCATCGACTGCGGGGCGGACTTCGTCTTTACGTCCGGGGAGCAGATGTTTTTCCACGATAAGCAGTTCAGGAACGAGCCCAAACGGTGCAAGAGCTGTAAAGCCAAGCGGGTTGCAACTCTGGGACCCACAGGCGGGCATCAAGGTTCGTCGAGGACCGAGACCCGAGCCGTGTGTTCGCAGTGCGGCAAGGAGACGACCGTTCCGTTCAGGCCAACGCAGGGACGCCCGGTGCTGTGCCGGGACTGCTTCTTGCGAAGGCGGCCAGCCGCGTCGGCGTGATTTGAGACCGGAGTGGCGCAGGTGACGAACGGAGGAAGGCGGCGAATTGCCGGCTAACCCGCGTTCTTCGAGCCTTCCCGATTCAAACTGCGTCTGCCGAGAGTAAGTGTGGGCTGCGGCGGGAGTTTCTCGTCGCCTTGCTGAGCGTTTTTCTGCAGCCCGTCTTCACGCAACACCAGGAGTGCCTCGATTTGCCGCAGCAGGTCCTGGGTACCGATCGGCTTCACCAACAACGACTGCGCTCCTGCATCCTTCCAATCGCCATCTTGCGGAGGGTAGGCTGTCAGTAGTGCCGTTGCAGGATTGTAGGATTGACGTCGGGCCGCGCGAACTACTTCGAAGCCGGCATTCTCGTTCTCCATGTGCGCATCGGTGATCACCATTTGATAGACGCCGGAGGTTAGTTTCTCGATGGCTTCGGCGGCCGAGGTAGCGGTCTCGACTGTGAATTGATTCAATTCCAGTACTGCCTTTAAGGTAAGCAGAACCGCCACATCGTCATCGACCAGCAGAATTCGCCGCTTCATTGGAGAACCTCTCGCACATCCGCTGAATGGGAGTATAGAACACATCTAGGCAGTCACAATGTGAACATTCGGCCCGCGGCGCGTTACTATAAAGAAGGTTCGTTTGCTGGGCGACGAACACTAACCGGGCATCGAGCAAAGGGAAGCGTGGCGAGTTACTACGTAGAAAATTTTGGCTGCCGGGCTACGCAAGCCGATGGCGCTGCTATTGCGCGCCAGTTCGAGGAGCGCGGTCTGACTCGATCGGTCGCGCCTGCTCAGTCGGAAATCGTTGTGCTGAACACGTGCACAGTGACGGCTTCCGCGGATCAGGATGCGAGGGCGGCCATTCGACGTATCCGTCGAGAGAATCCGAGCTGCCAAATCGTCGTGACTGGATGCTACGCGCAGCGGGCGCCCGAGGAAGTTGCTTCACTTCCGGGAGTAAGCCGCGTGATCGGCAATTCCCACAAACACCAGTTGGCGGATATTATCGTCGCTTCCCGCAGTCACGATACTGCAACCAGCATTGCGGCACACCCTGGCTTTGTCCCTCTGTCGAGCCTGGCGCCGCAAGCGCAAAGCGAGATTTTTGTTTCCGACATATTCGCTCATACCGAATTGCAAGCGGCGCCTGTTTTTGACGTTGCTGGGCAGGGAATTAACCACGACCGTACTCGCCCCAACCTCAAGGTACAGGATGGATGCGATAACCGTTGCTCGTTCTGCGTGATTCCCTACGTGCGCGGACAAAGCCGGTCCCTACCGCTAAACCAAATCGTTGACGAAGTGAATGCGCTCGTCAACTCGGGCTATCGCGAAGTTGTGATCTCTGGAATCAATCTCGGTCGCTGGGGGCGGGATTTCGACAGACCTTCGCGATTCGAGACCATGGTTCGTGAGATTCTGAGTCAAACTAATCTGGAAAAGCTGCGCATCTCTTCAGTTGAACCGATGGATTGGAGCGATGAACTCATTCGCATGATGGCATGCTCTCCGCGCATCGCCAAGCACGCGCACGTACCGATGCAATCCGGCAGCGACCGGGTGCTGCGCGCCATGCACCGCAAGTACCGTCCCTGGCATTATCGCGAGAAGCTCGAAGAGATTCGCGCGGCGATGCCCACAGCAGCCATCGGCGCCGATGTGATGGTGGGATTCCCCGGAGAAAGCGAAGCCAATTTCGAAGAAACCCGGCGGCTGATCGGCGATTCGCCTCTCACTTACCTGCACGTGTTCACGTATTCTTCGCGGCCAGGGACGCCGTCGGCAGCCATGAGAAATCAAGTCCCAGTGCAGATCGCTCGCGATCGCAATCGCATTCTGCGTAACCTCGCCGCGGAGAAAAAGTTAGCCTTCATGCGAGCTTTTGTCGGTACGACGGTGGATGCGATTACGTTGAATGTTTTTGATGGCAAGTCTACCGAAGCGCTGACCGACAATTATCTGAAGCTGCGCCTGCAGGGACGGCACGCAGCCAATCAATGGTTGACCGCGCGTGTGGAAAAAGTCGAGGCTGCCACGCTGTTGGCTGCAAGAGAAACAAAATAATTTCCCCCGCCTGTGTAGGCGCGGGGGTTATCGCCGGTGCAGGTCCACGCGAGACTCCTCGTCCCCCGGAATGACGCCCCTCAACACCAAAGACAAAGTGATTTCACCAGCGAACCATCGTCCGATATGAATTTCAAATGAGCGCCGATCAGCGATCACTTCGGTACTTACACTGGCGAGATAACACCGCACCAACAAAGTGTTGCGTTTGTTATGTGTCTTCCCCAGCGCCTAACAACTGGGTGCGAACGCAAGTGCCCTGCTATCCAAACTCCCAAGTAAAAGTCTAGGTAGGACGGAGCGGTTATTGAATGCCCGATAGACCCGCTTCATTAAACATTCAAAGGAGGCCCCCCGATGCGACTGAATGACCGTCCACGTTTTGTATCAATTGCAGTCCTCGCGCTAAGCGCTGCAATATGGACTGCGTGCAACCAGGCGAACAGCGACGGAATTTCCGCGGCCGCTTCGTCCGATGGCGGGAAGATTCCCATCACAACCAAGTCCGAAGATGCCAAGAATGAATTTCTACAAGGGCGTGCCCTCTCCGATAAACTTTTGGGGCAGGATTCGATCCAGCATTTTGATAAAGCTCTCGCACTCGATCCAGAGTTTGCATCCGCGGAGTTGGCTCGGGCCAACAACTCTCCGACCGCCAAGGAATTCTTTGAACATCTGAAAAAGGCGGTGAGCCTGGCCGACAAAGGATCCGAAGGAGAGAAGATTTTGATCCTCGCAAACCAGGCCGGAGCAAACGGCGATGTGCCAAAACAGAAGGACTATCTGGAAAAACTGGTCGCTGTCTACCCGAATGACGAGAGAGCGCAGTTCACCTTGGCCAACTGCTATTTTGGCCAGCAGGATGCCATTCAGGCGATTGAACACTTCAAAAAAGCGACTGAACTGGCCCCTAAATACTCGCCTGCCTACAACTCCCTGGGGTATGCCTACCGGCAACAGGGCGATTACGCGAATGCCGAGCAGGCTTTCAAGAAATACATTGAGCTGATTCCCAATGATCCCAATCCCTACGACTCTTACGCGGAGTTGCTGCTTAAGATGGGGAGGTTCGACGATTCGATCGCCCAGTACCACCAGGCTCTGTCGATTGATCCGCATTTTGCGGCGTCGCACTTCGGGATCGCCGGCGATCTTATGTACGCGGGCAAATCGGAAGAAGCGCAAGCCGAACTGCAGAAAATGGCAGATCAGTCCCGCAACGACGGCGAACTGCGGACTGCGCTCTTCGGTATGGCTGTCGTAGCCGCAGATAGCGGTAGGTTCGACAAGGCGCTTCAGGCTATGGATAAAGAATATGCTGTCGCAGAAAAGAAAAATGACGCGGCGTCCATGGCGGCGGACCTTCAGGCCAAAGGGAACATCATGGTCGAGATGCTGAAATATGACGGCGCCGCGCAACAATTCGAGCGCTCGCTTCAGATAGTCGAAGGCTCAAATCTGTCGCAGGAAATCAAAGACAACGCAACGCTTCTGCACCACTTCAACGAGGCTGGGTTAGCCATCGGAAAGAAAGACTACACCGCGGCAAAAGCGCATGCCGAGGAATTCCGCAAAGGCGCCGAGGCAACCAGGAATGAATTGCAATTGAAGCAGGCTCACGAATTGGCGGGAAGGATTGCTCTCGCGGAAAAGAATTACGACACAGCCATTGCGGAGCTACAGCAGGCCAACGAGCAAAACCCACGTAACCTTTATCGCCTGGCTCAGGCGTATCAAGGGAAGGGAAACAGTGCGAAAGCGCGGGAATACTACACGCACGCTTCCGAATTCAATTCGCTCCCGCAGCTGAATTATGCCTTCATTCGAGTGAAGGCCCAGAAAGTAGTGGCAGGCAAGACAGCGTGATGAAGTCCGAGGAGCGCGGCCCAGAGGTAGCGCTCCTCTTTACTTTCGGCGCGGATTTCACCGGTCGGGGTGCCCCAAAAATCGTCGCACCCGTGCTATCCTTGATTCTTGGGACGCCGTCTAACCCTGTTGGTTGTGCTCGCCGCGATTTGAAAAAGTTCCCATGAGACTCACTCTTAATATCCCGCACCGGAACCTCGTCCGCGCTGCAGTTTGGACTTTAGTAGTCCTTGCCGGGCTTGCCTCTCAGTCGCAAGACGCCCCCAAACACGATAGCCACGGCATAGCCGTCACCAACATGGACCCTTCGGTCAAGCCGGGTGACGATTTTTACCGCTACGCTAATGGAGCCTGGATTAAGCGCACCGAACTTCCGCCCGACCGCGGCCGGATCAGCGTCTTCACCGCTCTGGGCGACTTGAGCAACAAGCGTACAGTCGGGTTGATTCAAGAAGCAGTGAAGGCCAACCCACCCGCTGGTTCAAGCACCCGCAAAATTGCCGATCTCTACAACTCTTACATGAACGAAGCCGCTATCGAAGCCAACGGCCTTGACCCGCTTCGCCCACACCTCGAAGCGATAACCGCTATACATGATAAGCACGAACTGGCTCGAGCCTTCGGGGAAACCCTTCGATCGGATGTGGACGCCCTCAACAATACGAATTTCCACACCGCCAACCTTTTCGGATTATGGGTTGCGCCAGGTTTTAACGACTCGGATCATTATGCCGCCTATTTAATGCAAGGCGGGCTGCAGATGCCTGACCGCGAATATTACCTCGCCGATAACGAGCGTATGCGCGACTTTCGCACTAAGTATCAGGCTCACGTCTCGGCCGTGCTCAAGCTCGCGGGATTTACTGACACCGACGCGCGCGCCCAGCGCATTGTGGAACTAGAGCATGGCATAGCGGAAACGCACCTGACCCTGGCGGAGAATGAAGACATCCAAAAAGCCAACAATCCTTGGAAACAAACAGATTTTGCTACGAAGGCTCCCGGCCTGGACTGGGCAGAATACTTTCGCGGCGCCGGCCTCGACAATCAAGACAGCTTCATTGTCTGGCAGCCGTCTGCCTTCATTGGAGAGTCGGCTCTTGTCGCCTCTACTTCGCTGGACACGTGGAAAGACTGGCTTGCTTTCCACCTGATTGATGCGTATGCTGCGGCGCTCCCTAAAGCGCTGGCGGACGAAAGCTTCGCATTCTTTGGCAAGACACTGACCGGAACACCAGAGCAGCGTCCGCGGTGGCAGCGCGGTGTCGCCATGGTCAACCAGCGGCTTGGCGACGCTGTGGGGCAAATCTATGCGCAGCGCTATTTCTCACCTGAAGCTAAAGCCCAGGCCGAAGCCATGGTTGCGAACATCATTGCCGCTTTCCGTAAGCGCATTGACGCTCTTTCGTGGATGAATCCCGCGACCAAAGCTGAAGCCCAAGCCAAGCTCACCACTCTCTACGTCGGAATCGGTTATCCGGAGACCTGGCACGACTACTCCGCCTACGAAGTCAGAGCCGATGACATTTTCGGCAACCTATGGCGCGGGCTTTTGTTTGATTACCATCACGACGTTGCGCGCCTCGGCCATGCGGTCGATCGCAAAGAGTGGTCCATGCACCCGCAGACAGTCAATGCCGTCAACCTGCCATTGCAAAACGCGCTCAGTTTTCCTGCCGCAATCCTGCAACCGCCGTTCTTCGACCCCGAAGCTCCCGCCGCCGTGAACTATGGCGCCATCGGCACTGTCATCGGGCACGAAATCAGCCACACGTTTGATAGCGAAGGAAGCGCGTTCGATTCTAAGGGCCGTGTGCGCGATTGGTGGACAGCGGAGGATTTCGCGCATTTCAAAGCGGCCACCGCCAGGCTCGCCGCACAGTACGACGCTTACAAACCATTCCCCGATCTCGCGGTGAATGGCAAGCAGACACTTGGGGAAAACATCGCGGACAACGGCGGCATCTCCGCCGCATACCACGGCTACCGGGCTTCACTGGGCGGCAAGCCCGCCCCCACTCGGGACGGATTCTCCGGCGACCAGCAGTTCTTTATTGCCTTCGGACAAAACTATGCATCGGAGACCCGCGAAAACACGCTCCGCCAGCAAGTAATGACCGACCCCCACTCCCCATCGGAGTACCGCGCATGCATGGTCCGCAACGCCGACGCCTGGTATGCGGCATTCAACGTTCAACCCGGAGAGAAACTCTACCTCGCGCCCCCAGACCGCGTGCAGGTCTGGTGACGTCCACAGGCCGGAGCAACTTCATTCCACCAACGGTGTTTTAGCTCCTCAGTTTTGCTAAAGAGGACATCGTGCGACTCACTTCGTGGATTCTATTGCTCGTAGTTTGCCTGGCCACAGCCGCTCCCGCCCAATATGCGCCCAATAACCCAATCAAGCACGTGGTGGTAATCGTTCAGGAAAACCGCACTCCGGATAATCTCTTTCAAGGCTTGTGCAACATCGGCCCCGGTTGCGGCCCGGGCCTGGCTCAGTACGACATCAAATCCACTTACTTGGATGCGACGGGCAAGAGACAACCCTTGCTGCCGGTTGGGCTAGCTACTCCGTTCGACCTGGATCACAGTTACGGTGGACCCAACCTGAATGGCACCATCAGCGGTTTCAACTTTGAGTACGCCAACCGCGGAGTCCGAAGCAGTCCAGGAGTTCCGGTGCCGCCGATATGCTCGCCAAACGTCTTCGGATGCGCAGTTCCCAACAGTTCCCAGTTCATGTATGTCTACAATTCGCCGGTCAATAACACCGATGGCAGCAAGGGCGGCCTCATCGATCCCTATCTCACCTTGGCGACCCGGTACGGGTGGGCCAATCGGATGTTCCAAACCAACCAGGGGCCTAGCTATCCCGCTCATCAATTTCTTTTTGGCGGAACCTCGGCGCCCACCGCGAGCGATGATGCGGCAGGTGTCTTCGTCTCGGAGAACGGTCCCGGCACTCAGGTAGGATGCGCCGCGCCTCCCAGTGTTGCGGTCCAATTGGTGCGTCCCATTATTCCCTTGCCCACGCAGCCTCCTTACGGCACTGAAACCAAGGGGGACGTAGCGGCTCCCTGCTTCACTCATGAGTCTCTGGCGGACTTGCTGCACCCAAACTATTCCTGGACCTATTACGCGATCACGACCGGTAATTCGAACGGCGGCGCCAATCTCGCTGGCTCGATCTGGACCGCGCCCAATTCGTTGACTAGTCTCTGCATTCCCGCGAAGGACCAGAACGGACTTCTACAGTGCACAGGCGCCTACTGGAGCAAGGGGATGGCCAATGGCTACGTGGATCTGAACCCGCCGGATGTCTTGGCCGACATCGGAGGTTGTAAACTCGCCAATGTAAGTTGGGTGATTCCCGATGGCAAATATTCCGACCACCCCATTAACTCAGGTCAAGGGCCGGCTTGGGTGGCGGCGATCGTCAACGCCATCGGCAACAGCACGAACTGCGACAACAACACCGGCTATTGGCAAGATACCGCCATTTTCATTACGTGGGACGATTGGGGAGGGTGGTTTGATCACGTCGCCCCGATCATTTTGACCAACACCCAAAAATATCAAGACCAGTACAGTTATCAGTTGGGTTTTCGGGTGCCGCTGATCGTCGTCTCCGCCTACTCACCGCAGACTGGGTACATCAACAACGAGACCAACGACTTTGGCAGTGTCCTGCGAGCGATCGAAGGCATATTCAACCTGCCGGGAGGGGAAGGCGCACTCAACTTCGCCGATGCACGGGCCCAGAGCGATCTCCATAGCTTTTTCAATTTCAATCTGCCGCCAAGCACATACACAACCATTCCAGCCCCATTGCAGGCAGACTACTTTGTGAGTTTTCCTAGTCCTCCGGAACCGCCAGACACCGACTAAGACGGTGTGGGACAGAGACGGAGGTGCGCAAGAAACGCTCAAGATTAAACGAGGATGTCAATGGAGGCGACTGGGCGATGCACATCCCAGAGCCAGGCGTGGCGACTCGCGGCTGAGGACCGTTCCTCGGCGGAGGTTGCCGGCATGATTGTCCCGGCAATTGCAATGCTGTTATGCTGCGGCGGTGTTAAGCTCTGCCCCACGCCCGCATTACCCGTCACAGAATGCTCAATTAGACGTTTCTGGCTCATGGCCACCGTTCGCGATCTCTCTAAGTCGGGGATCAGGTCCGCAAGCATGCCGGATCCACCAGCGCTCATGCGCGTGAACTCCATGGAGATTCCGGAGCGGCCACGAATTGCCTTGATATTTGCCGTGGCGCGGAAGAACCACGAATTCACTTCTACCAGGATCTCAGTCCGATCGCCCAGATCGAGCCGCGGAACGGTTTCGGTGCATTCGATGCAACATCCGCCCAGACCCAGGTCGCGAATCCTGCCCCTGACGAGAGATCCGTACGAGGGAAGACATGTGATTTGTGCCAGACCGCTACAGGAATAACGCGGGATGCGACGACGATCGTAACCTGCGGTTGGTATTTCGTTGGGTGTCATTGGCTGGGGCATCGATACTTTCGATGGTATATCGCTCGGGAGCCATCACCAATGGCCAGAAAGTACTAAAACTTCTGAAACCGAAGTAACGTCTCTTTCTCTGAGCATAATCGCTAGGGCTCTTTAACGCCCAGGCGCTTGGCCATTTCGTCATACAAGAAGCCTTCCCCGGGGCGATAGGGCTGGACCCACTCACCGTCAATTACGAATTGCGGAATGGCGCGCTTGCCGGTACGCTTGACCACTTCATCCGCAGCTCCAGGGGTGTTTTCGATATCGATTTCCTGGAACGCGATGCTGTGCTGCTGCAGAAAGCGTTTGGCTTCGCGGCAGTCCGGACACCAGAAGCTGGTATAGACGGTTAGTTTCATCGTGTCATCTAGATGCTAGCACGACCTGAAAGTCGCAGCTCTCTCCACTGCCGGGACGAGGCGTCCGGGGCTAGGCGTTCATAGCTCTACTGTATCTTGGCCACTCCGGGTGCGACATTGGGGAACTTGGCGATCACCGCGGGGTCGTGTCCGGGAATGATGAGCCCGGGACTCGCAGCAAGTTGCTTCATGCGATCCTGCGCGCGCAAGTTCGACGCGGCATCAAGTGTGGCTGCAATAGGCACGTGCTTCTCGAGATTTTCGTAGAGATACATGTTGTCGCTGGCCAACACGACAGTTCCCGCACTGCTGCTCACGCCGACGTATTGTGAGGCATACGTATGGCGGCCGCCGGTGTAGCAAGTGATGCCGGGGATGATTTCCTGAGCGTCACCATTGACCAGACCCACGCGGCCCTGGGTGTTTAACTTCACCAGCGTGAGAACGTCGTCCTCATCGATTCCGCCGTGCGTGTCCTTCGACTGCCAGGCCTCTCCAGCGTAGTACTGCAGCTCATCTTTCTGAATCCATATCCGGGCATTGGGGAACAGGTCCATGCCGTCGGCATGGTCCCAGTGCATATGCGTGATAACGACGTCGGTGATGTCCTCAGGTTTCAAGCCGAGAGGCTTTAGCGCGTCTGAAGGCTTGATGAAATCGTTCACATGCCAGTCCTTGAAGAAGCGATCATGATAAAAGCCAGAGTCGACGAGGATGTTGCGGCCGTTCCCCCGGACCAACCAGATCATCATGGCGAGGTCGAGCTTACGAGCGGGGTCAGCTCCGGCGACGAGCTCCGCCACATCGAAGTCTGGCAGGGTAGCGTAACGGATCGCGTAGATCTCGTATTGCGGCTTCGCTTGGGCGAAAAGGGAAGTGATCGAAAGCAATGCGATGAGCAAAGACAGAAGAACGCGATTCAGGTTCATGAAGAATCCCCTCAGCAGTGTGGAGAACAACTATTCTCGCACAGGCCGACTTGCAGGGACGGCATGCGTAGCCCCGCACGCCCGCGTCCGCCCAGCTCCAACTTTGTTGCCATCCCGAAGCGCAGCGAGGGATATGGGTTCTTCGTGTGGGCTGATGAAACCCAGATCCCTCGTCGCTTTTGCTCCTCGGAATGACAGAAGTGATCGCGGCTGAGCCACGTAAGGAGCGCCTGCTCAGACCCGCTGCAACTCGTGCAGCGTGCGCTCGTTCACCACGTTTCCCGTGTTCAGCGTAGAAGCAGGCTCAAAGAGCACGACCCAGCATTCTTCCTCGGCCACGGGACGATGCTCCACTCCCCGTGGAACCACGATGAACTCACCTTCCTCTATCCAGACATTCCGGTCGCGGAACTCCATCCGAAAGCGGCCTTTCGCCACCAGAAACATCTCGTCTTCATTCTCGTGATGGTGCCAAACGAACTCACCGGTGAATTTGCCGAGCTTCACCATCTGGCCGTTCAGTTCGGCCGCTATGTGAGGTTTCCAGGATTCCTTAATATGCGCGAACTTCTGAGCAATGTTTACTTTTTCCATGGTGCTCCCTCATAGGAATTTGGTCCGCTGCGGTGGTTACAGATGCGATGGCTTATAGATGCGGACCAGGCCCTGCGGCTTCAGATTGAGATGAGCCTGGTGATTTCCATAACGAGGGCGAAAACTTTAGCCGCTACCGGCTGACGCGGATATATGTCTGTAGCGGGTAAAGGAAACTCTCCCAAGCAATGGATCGTACATAACATTGTCGGCTCGTGGATAACGAATTTCGTGGTGCCTCGTCTAACTCGTATAACGGCCTGATACAGCCAGGAAAAGGAGCATTCTTATGGCTTTCGAAAAAGCAGGATATTGGATAGCGGTGGGTGTGCTCGTCCTTTTCGTCAGCAATCATCTCGCGGTCCGGCACCAGAATGACGTCCGTCGCCTCGCCAGCCGGTCGCTGGCCGCAGCCGAGCAAGTGGTTGGTGCCGCTAACTTTATGGCGATGGCGCAGACAATACGCGGCCGGGGCGAAACTCGCTTTGCCCAAACCCAGACGACCCTGGCTTGCGCGCAGACTCGGCTGGTTTCGCTGCAGACTGTTATGGCGCAACGGGAGGCCTCCTTGGCCCGGCTTCAGGCCGAGCGAGCTGGGATGGTCTCCATGCATGATCTGCGCGTCCCGGTGATTTGCCCGCGGCAGCATCTGCGAATGGGCGTCCAGCAGCCTTCTCGCGATGGAACCATCTAAATGGCATCGGGCTTAGGCTGGTCTCCTAATTTTTCCGATCCCTTTTCTGCTTTGGACAATCAAAATCAAGGTCTTAATTCTCCGCAGGAGGATTTCATGCAGGAAACTCCGCAGCAGTACATCCAGCGCATTCTCGGCTTTATTGATGGCAAAGATCCATTGCGCGTGCAACGAGAAACCCCCAGGAAGCTCCAAACCCTGGTCAAACCGCTGAGCAAGAAGCAACTCACGCAACGGCCGGAACCGGGCAAGTGGTCGGTCGCGGAGATTCTCGCGCATCTGGCCGACGCGGAACTGGTAGGAAGCTGGCGTATGCGGCTTATCCTGGGCAGCAATGGCGTCTCGATACAGCCCTTTGACCAGGACGTCTGGGCCGAGACGTTTGCCTATGCGCGGCGCGATCCCGCGGCTTCGCTCGAGACTTTTAGCGTGCTGCGGGAAAGCAATCTCGCCATGCTCAGAGCCCTGCCGAAGAATCTGTGGGAAAACTACGGGATGCATCAGGAGCGCGGCAAAGAAACCATTACCCACATCGTTCGCATGTTCGCGGGCCACGACCTGAACCATTTAGCGCAGATCGAGAGCATCAGAAAGGGCAACCGCAAGCGCGCCGCCTGATCCGGTCACTCTCGAAGCTGAGGTCGACTACAGGCTCCAAAGGAGTTTGTCCGCAGTCGATCTTTCACTGAATCTTTCTAACGCGGCTACTTGCTACGTCCGCGATGTGCAGTTCTCCCGTGGGGCTCACTGCCACTGAGTAAGGCGCCATGTTCGTCTTCAGGGCTGGGAGTCCGTTGCCATTGTAGCCAAATTTTCCTGTCCCGGCGAACGTTTGAATGATCCCGGCAGTGTTCAGAATGCGGACCCTGAAGTTGCCGAGGTCCGCGATATAAAGATTTCCCTTCGCATCGAGCGTTAGACCCTTTGGTCGGCAGAGGGTTGCACTGGTGCCGGGTCCGCCATCGCCGCTGAATGCACAGGTTCCGTTACCGGCGACTGTATGGATGATGCCACTGCTGTCCACGAGCCGAATTCTCTGATTCTGGCTGTCTGAAACGTACAAGTTGCCGGACGCATCAAGAGCCACCCCGAATGGTCGAAATAGAAATGCTTGCGTTGCTGGACCCCCATCCCCGCCGAAGCCGCAGTGTCCACGCACGCCAGCGACGATGCTCGGAGTGCCGTCGGCTGTAATCTTCCAAATCACGCAATCGGGAAGGTCATCCGCTACGAAAAGGTCGCCGTTTGAATCTGTGGCAATGGACTGCGCCGCCGGGATTGGAGCAAAAGTACTGATGGTGTCGCTGATGTCTACCTTGCGAACGACAAAGTTAGATGTGTCCGCGATGAACACATTTCCACTGTTGTCCGCGGCAACACCGAATGGTTGGTTTGAGAGACGCTTTGTTTGCCGGGCCGCCGTCACCCGAGTAGCCGGACAATCCATTGCCAGCAAAGGTGGAAATCTTTCCGGATGTCATCACCTCGCGAATACGGTAATTTAAATCCGCGATGTAGAGATTCCCCGACTTGTCAAAAGCCAGGTTGGTAAGATCATCAAAGGCGGCGAAGGTCGCCAGTTTCCCATCGCCGAGGTATCCGCCCGCTACAGTCATGATTTTCTGCGATCCGCTGCCCTTCCTTACGCGATCGTTACCGGTATCGACCGTCAGCACCTCGCCTTTAGTGCTCAAGACTACGTCGCTGGGACCAAGAAACATGGCGCTCGTAGCAGGAATGCCGTCGCCGTTAAAGCCGCTTCCTACGACCCCCGCGTCCAATGACACAACCTTGCCAGGAACGGATATCTTCAACACCTGCCCGGTGCCGTTGTCGGCGACGTGAAGATTGCCAGAAGGGTCAGAAGTCAGGCCCATTGGATGGCAAAGCGTCAGAGGCATGAATGAGCATGTGCCGTCGCCTAGGAAGGTCGTGATAATGCCTGTCTTCAGATCAATCTGCCGAATGGCCGCATTGCCGCTATCGGAGATCCAAAGACTTTGGCTCGGGCTGTAAAACGCCACTCCGTCTGGGTAATTCAGGGATGCTTTCGTCGCGGGACCATTGTCTCCACTGTACCCAGCCGTTCCATTGCCGGCCACGGTCGTGATAATGCCGGTGCTCAGCACGACCTGCCGAATCCTCTGGTTGAAGGTGTCCGCGATGTATAGGACCTCGCCGGCCCTGCTGCCCCCGATAGCCACCTGCGTAGGAATTGAGAGGCAGGCCTTAGTCGCTTGCTTTCCGTCGCCGCAGTACTTCGCCGAGCCATTCCCTGCGATCGTCGTGATCGTTCCAGCCAAATCAATCTTGCGCACCCGCTCGGTGTCCTGATCAGCGAAGAAGACATTTCCTGCCGAATCAACTGCGATCCCCGTGGGGGTGATGATCTCTGCGTGAGTCGCTGGCCCGCCGTCTCCACTAAATCCGCAGATGCCGGTTCCCGCGATGGTGGAGATTGTTTCTTGCTTGTCCACCTTTCGAATCCGGCAATTTCCTCCGTCGGAAATGAGCAACTCCCCTTTCGAGTTGAATGCGGCAAATTGAGCGAACCCCAAAGCGGCCGAGGTAGCGAGCTTGCCATCTCCCACGTAGCCGCCCGCGACCGTAAGGACTTTTTGTGCGAATAGCTGGGGCATGAAGAGAACAGCGAAGACACACGTTGCCAAGAAGCGCAAGGCTGTGGCACGCGTTGGGGATTTCATTGAAAACCTCATCTCATCGAGGGAAAAGGAACAATAGGGGGAAGACGACGAGTATACACGTCAGGGCTGCCATTTGCTAGTCAGCCAGGAGGGGCCGCTTACTGGACTCTTCGATCAGCAGGCCGGTAAGTCCGTAAGCGCTGGCAGCCTCTGCCTTTTGGTTCGATGGCAGTCCTAACGGCTGATCGTTACCCCAAACAGCATCTGGAGAACCGTTATTTTTTCGTGGATCGGGAGGGCAAAGGGCCCCCCTCGTTCCACCGCTGAACAGGGCGAAACCGCTGGATGGTGGCATCAAGCTTACATCCCAGAATGCGGTCATATTTTTTTTCACAAAATGCACCAACTTTCATCTACCTCGATTCCCGAAAAGCGGTTATAGTTATCTCCGCTCGGCGATTCACTGACGACAACTGACCTGGGTTGATGGCGCGAAAAAGCGGTTCCACCATCTCGCAGGAAGAGTTGTATCCACAGTCCCATGAGCCCGCGCGCCCGGTGCCTGACGACGCACTTGACGACGCGCGCATGCTCGATCTGGACGTGGAACAGGAATCGCCATTCCTGCGCGGACAAAAGCGTGTCTCCGTTCGCCGGGGCTCTCTGCCGAGAAAAGCCGCTACTGGCCTGACTTGGGGCCTACTTGCCTTGCTTGTTGTCTTCTCCTGCAGCGCGGGTGTCGCGGCCCTTTACCACTACGGCGAACATTCATGCCGTTTCCGCATCGACTCGAGCGATGACATTGAAATCGCCGGACTGCAAAACGTTTCCCGCTACCAGATCATGGAAGTCATGGGCGGAGACATTGGGCGCAATATCTTCTTCGTGCCTCTCACCGAGCGCAAGCAAACGCTCGAGAAAATCGCCTGGGTGGAATCGGCCAGCGTCATGCGGTTTGTTCCCAACCGGCTGAGGATTGAAATCCATGAACGCACGCCGGTCGCCTTTGCCCGCGTCGGTTCGAAGATCCTGCTGATCGACTCCGTCGGCACCCTCATGGATTTGCCCCCGTCGGGCAAGAAAAAGTATTCGTTCCCGGTGATTCTGGGAATGAATCCAGGCGAGCCGCCATCGACTCGCGCCGCGCGCATGAAAATCTACAACGGCCTGGTCAGCCAACTGGATGCGGGTGGGGCACACTATTCGCAGGAACTCAGCGAGGTCGATTTATCGGACGCCGAGGATGTGAAGGTGCTGCCCAGTGATACTCAGGGTGAAGTATTGGTGCATCTAGGGTCGTCCAATTATCTCGAGCGGTACAAAGTCTACGTGAGCCATGTGCGGGAATGGCGGCAGCAGTTCGACAAACTGGAATCCGTGGACCTTCGCTATGACCGGCAGATCATCGTGAATCCGGAGTTGCAAGGGACGGTGAAGCCGCCGCCGCTTTCGAAGGTGTCGGCGAAGGCGGCCCTGGCGGCGGGGATGAAGCCTGCTGCGCTGATCGTGCACGAGCTCACGGTTCCGAAATCGAACTCCGCTGCTGCTCCTGTATTGAAGCCATCGACGCAAGTTGCGGCCAAGAGAAAAGATGCGAGGAGAGCGCATCACAAAGTTGCGGTGAAAGCGAAACCTGCGCATCTACAGGTCAAGAACGCGGCAAAGTCTAACCCTGCCGCGAGTCAATCCGCGAGCGCGCAAACGACCGTTCAGGGAAGTGGAAAGATAACCACCGCGGCGGCTCCATCAACAGGAGCGGTCGTGGCGAAACCAGGCAACAAACCGAGTCCAGCAATTGCCAAGGGAGAGGAACATCCGTAGGCATGGCGAATCAGCAGCAGAATCTTCTGACGGCAATTGATGTAGGCAGCGCCAGGACCCGCGTGTTGGTGGCGGAGGCCACGGACTCCGGCCTCCGTTACCGTGGACATGGAGTTTGCGAATCGCGTGGGTCGCGCAAGGGCGTCATCGTCGATCTCGAAAAAGCGGTGGCGTCGATCCAAAAAGCCGTGGAGCAGGCGGAAGACGTTTGCGGCGCCCCGATCGAGCACGCCCTGCTGGGAGTTTCCGGCTCGCATGTTCGCGGGATCAACAGTCATGGTGGGCTCAGTCTGGGAACGCGGGCCCGTGAAGTTGCGCGCGATGAGATTCGTCTTGCCGTCGACAAGGCACGCGGCATTGCCCTTCCCGCCGACCGCGAAATTCTGCACCTGCTGCCGCAAGAATTCATCCTCGACGATCAGAGCGGCGTGCACGACCCGCTGGGCATGATGGCGATGCGCCTGGAAGTTCGGGTGCACATGGTCACGGCTGGTTCGAGCGCCACCCAGAATGTGGTCACAGCCGTGAACAAGGCGGGTGTGCACGTGGACGATACCGTCTTCGAGCCGCTGGCCTGCGCTGATGCTGTCCTTCGAGCCGATGAACGCGAATTGGGCGTATGCCTGGTGGATTTGGGCGCAGGCTCGACCAGCCTGATCGTCTTCCAGGAAGGCGCCGTGATTCACACCGCTGTGATTCCGATCGGCGGCGATCATTTTACCAGCGACCTTTCGGTTGGGTTATGTACTCCGCTGGCCGAGGCGGAGAAGATCAAGAAACTTTACGGCAATGTGATCGTGACCTTGATTCCCGAGGGAAACGAAGTCGAAGTTCCTTCCGTTGGCGACCGGCCTTCCCGTCTGGTTTCGCAGCGCATGGTCGGAGAAATTCTCGAACCCCGAGCGCGCGAACTATTCGAGATGCTACGTGACAACTTGCGCCACAGCGGCATGCTCGATGTTTGCGTGGGCGGCATCGTGCTGAGTGGAGGCACCTCGCGGCTGGCGGGGATCATGGACATTGCGGAATCGGTATTACGGCGGCCTTTGCGACTGTCGTGGCCGACGCCGCTGGCGAAAATGCCATCCACGCTGGCAGAGCCTGAGTACGCGACGGTTCTGGGAATGATCTTTTACGGCCATCGATCGCGAATCGCCCGCGGTTTGCAAGACACCCGCTGGAGTTCGCGTTTGATGGGATTGTTCGCGAAAAAGGGAGCATGAAAAGCTTGAACCACAAAGGTACACAGAGGTCTTGCTCTGTTTCCTTTGTCGACCCTCGTGTCCTTTGTGGTTTATGGGTTCAGCAGGGCAGAACGAAAATCTACTGAGGTGCCTTACCGATGAAAAATGAAAACGACATTCGCATCAGCTTCAACGAAGAGACCCGCAACGACGCCAAAATAAAAGTCATCGGTGTGGGTGGCGGCGGTGGCAACGCCGTGAACCGCATGATCGACTCTGGGATGGAGGGCATCGAATTCGTAGTTGCCAATACGGACCTGCAAGCCCTGCGCATGGCGCGCGCCCCCATGAAAATTCAGCTTGGCGTCAAACTCACCAATGGCCTGGGCGCGGGCGCCAATCCCGAAGTCGGCCGCAAAGCCGCGCTCGAAGACTCCGACAAAATCATCGAAGCGCTGGAAGGCGCCGACATGGTCTTCGTCACCACCGGCCTCGGCGGAGGCACTGGAACCGGAGCCGCCCCGATTATCGCGTCGCTGGCCAGCGAGATGGGCGCGCTCACCGTTGCTGTCGTTACCAAGCCCTTTGCATTTGAAGGCAAACGCCGCATGCAGCAGGCGGAGCGCGGCATCTCGGAGTTGATGGAGTCGGTCGATACCACCATCGTGATCCCCAACGAGAAGCTGTTGGCGGTCGCGCAGGATGCCGGCTTCTTCGAATCCTTCCGGGTTGCCGATGACATTCTGCGGCAAGGCGTGCAGGGCATCTCAGATATCATTACCATCCCGGGGATCATCAATCGCGACTTTGCCGATGTGAAAGCGATCATGGCCGGTATGGGCTATGCGGTGATGGGCGCAGCCACGGCCAACGGTGCTCGCCGCGCTACCGAAGCCGCGCAAAAGGCGATTGCCTCCCCGCTGCTCGAAGCTGGAGCCATCGATGGAGCTCGCGGCATCCTCATCAACATTACCGGATCCACATCACTGAAACTTGCCGAGGTGCAGGAAGCATGCACGATCATTCAAAGCGCCGCGCATGAAGATGCCAACATCATTTTCGGCGCTGTGCTCGATGAAAAGATGAAGGACTCGGTGAAGATTACCGTAATTGCCACGGGGTTCAAAGATTCGGATCACCGGCGCCGTCGTCAGGAAGAGCGATCCAGTTTTGTGGTTTCGCGCGAAAGCTCGCGTCACGACGATTTCTTTGACGATCCTCAACCCGAAGCCGAGTTTGATCCCGAGCCGCCGCCCATGGTGATGCAGCAATCCGCGCCGCAAGCCGCTGCTACCGTTGCCGCGAGCGAATCCATCTCCATCGACAGCATGCGCAACGCCATGATCGCCAATTTCGAACAGTCCGACCTCGACGTGCCGGCATTCCTGCGCAAGCGCGGTGAGACTATGTGAAGCGGACGGTGGGAAGTTCTTTACCACTATGAAGGCAGTATCGTTCCAGTAATCGTCGAAGGTTACTAAAGGGACATAACCTGGCCTGAAAATGGATGCAACTCGTTCGTTGCCAATGGGTTAGATTTAGAAGTCAGCATTTTCCGAAAAATACGTTTTAGATTGCTTATCCAAACGAAGTTTCATAACATCTAGATCAGCAGGAGCTTAGCCGGTGGCGACGATCATTGGCCGGTTTCGTGCTACGTAGCAGGGATAGACTCCGGGGATGGGAGCAGTAAATTGAATTCAGGGAAGCGTTCCTCTGTCGTTGGCCTGATTGTCGCAGCTGTCTTTTTCGTGGCCCTTTGCCAGTCTGGTATTGCCGCCACTGTCAGCACGCGTTCTCTGACGTCCCGCAAATCCAAGTCACAAAAAATTAGCGAGACTCAGCACGCTCGCAGACGTATGCGCCGGTTGGCTCACAGCCGCGCTGTTACTGCGACAACGCACTCCAGTCTGCATCGTCGGCATCGCTACTACGAGCGCTTCTACACCAGTTCCTTCGCGCAGGATATTACCGAAGGCGACGTTACCGCCGGGGAAGATCCCACTGTTCGTGACGCGGCCATCGACGCCTTGGGAGGCATGAACGGCACAGTCGTTGCCATCGAGCCTACCAGCGGACGCATCCTGGCCATGGTGAATCAGAAGCTGGCGCTTTCGAGTGGCGCCCAACCCTGCTCCACGATCAAACTCTCCGTCGCACTCGCCGCGCTGAACGAGGGCATTATCACGAAGGAGACCGAGGTTCGTTTAGGTGGCCGTTACCACATGAACTTGACGATGGCGCTGGCGCACTCGAACAACGCATATTTCGAAGCGCTCGGCCGCCAGCTTGGTTTTGAGAAGGTAAGTTATTACGCCCACCAATATGGTCTCGGCGAATTAGCTGGTTACAGCATCCCCGGCGAGCAATTGGGAATTTATCCCAACGAAGAAATCCCGTCTAAACTCGGCGGCGTTGGCAAGATGTGCTCTTTCGGCGAAGGCGTTTCCGTAACTCCGTTGCAGTTGGGCGCTCTGGTCTCGGCCATTGCCAATGGCGGTACGCTCTACTATCTGCAGCATCCCGCGGCTCCGGAAGAGATCGCGAACTTCCAGCCGGTGGTCAAGCGCCGATTAGACATCTCCCCACTGATTCCCGAAATTTCCGACGGAATGGAAGGCGCCGTGCAATTCGGCACCGCGCGCCGTCTGCGGGCCAACTTCAGTGAAGAAGAAGTTTTAGGCAAGACCGGAACCTGCTCCCACGCGGGCACGCGTTTCGGATGGTTTGCCTCTTACGCGAAAACCGACGTTGGTCACATCGTGGTGGTCGTGTTCCTGGAAGGCGGTCGGCCCACCTTCGGCCCCAAGGCAGCGGAAATCGCCGGACGCATGTATCGCGACCTTTACGATCACAATTTCTTTGTAGCAAAAACGCCGAATACGGCAACGGTAAATCAGCTAGGAACCCCACAATAAGTCGTGCGGTATCGTAAAGTCCGGAGTTCGGCATCCTTGGCCTAGCAATCGGCAATAGCATTCTTTCCCTTCCCCACTACAATTATTCCGTCTCGACTCTCAGGTTTTGACCTATTTCCAACCCGAGCTTACGAAGGTAGATTCGTGAAGAGTTTGGAGAAATCGATGGCAACTGGCTCTCTGCTGGACGCACAGAATTTACAGAAATTTGAAATCGCCCTGGAACGGCTTGGAGCAAGCACGCCGTCAAAGAAACATCGTCCCATCGTCGAGCGCGCCAAGCGAGCCTTGACCCAGCAGGAAGCCGTAGTTGCAGCGGCAAACGCTCTAGCCGCGCTGTGGAGCAAACGCAAATCCGGTGGAGGCGGCCGATGAGTGCGTCGTCCGATCGAATCTTGGAGCTTCTACAGCAGATCTCGGTGCTCAATGAACTGGAGGACCACTATCGCGCCGGCCCGAAGAGCGCCGACGCAAACGAGCAATCCAAGCAGCGGCGTAAGAGACGCCAGCAGATACGCAAAGAAATGAAGGATCTCGCCTCCAGCGCCCGCAAGAAAGTTCCGATCGAGCGTTAACTGCCCCACCTCAGGAAAAATGAGGAGCGGACCCACCTTGAGGGTCACGCTCCTCCGGTAGCGACGTGTTATCACAAGCAATTACTCGCACACTTGTTGTAGTCTCTCGCACAAACTCTTTTCGACGCGCACGCTAGGGGCATTGTCCTATTGCACAGACGTACAGGCACTATCGTGCCGAGCTTTGTAACCAATCTGGCGTTACCTTACTAGAGAACTCGAGTCCCCGCCACGGACACGAGGAAAGCGCGCTCACTTCGCCAGAAGGGACTACTATGCACGCGCGAAACCTGCCTGACTTACGCCGCAGTTCGAGGCTACCGATCACTCTCCCGATCCTCGTCACCAGCCTGGAGCCGGATTCCGGTTTCTCCGAGGTATGTGAGACGTTGGTCGTCAGCGCCCACGGCTGTGCCCTGCGTTCTTCCGTGAAGCTGGATGCCGGCGTTCCGGTGCAAATCGAAAGCAAAGATGGCCGCTGGACCATGGCTCACATCGTCGACTGCCAGCCAATGGACGCCGATCAACAAAGTTGGAAGCTGGGCGCGAGGCTGGATCAGCCCGACAACTTCTGGAGGCTCGAAACTTGTCCTGACGATTGGTCACAACTGTCCGAGGTGCCGGCCCACGCAGAACGGCCGCGGGGAAAGCGGATGCCCGAGTACGCTCGCTTTCGGGCTGTCATTGCCGAATTCGTTGAGCCATTGCAAGCGGAGATTAAAGAACTCCGCGAAAAGCTGGCGCAAGCATCACCCCGGCGTAGCCAGTTCGATATATCGCTCTCGCACATTCCCCCGGAGGTAGAAGAAAAACTCTTGCTACAGCTGCGTGAGGACCTCGGCGCGCAAGTTCTGCGCCAGACCTGCCAGCAGTCGGAACAAGTGCTCGAGGCGGCCAAGGAAGCCATTGGGAAGAAGATCACTGAGGCCCACAACGAATTTCGCCAGCAGGTTGGACAAGACCTGCACGCGGTCGAGCAACGGGCTCAGGGGTTGTCAGAGGAAATTACCGATGCGGTGCAGAAACACCTCGTTTCCGGAGCGGAGCGGTTTCAGAAGCAAGTGGTCGAAGCCGGAATCCGCGTGGAGTGGCGCAGCGAGGAGTTCTTACGAGGCCTGCAGCAGCGCCTGAGCGAAGAACACCAGAACTACCGGCGCGAAGTGCAGAACGTTCAGGCTGCGGTAGGATCAGAATCGTTGCGCTTGCAAGCGCAAAACACCGAACTTGCCGCTCGTATGGCGAAGCTGGAGGACTCCGCACACCAGCTCGAATCGGATCTCGACAGCCGTCTGGTGCAAATGGGCAGCGACATAATCTCTGGTGCGCGTACGCAATTGGAAAAGGCTCTGGACGTGGTTCTTAAAGAGTTGGGAACCCGCAACTCCCAGGAACTCGACAAGCAACTCGACGATGCCCGTGAACATTTGAAGAGCGTCCAGAAGGGAATTGAAGGCTCAATCTCCCAGTTGCTCAAGACCCAGGTTGCTGGAAGTTTGCTCTCCTTCGGGCAGACCATGGAAGAACTGGCGCAGGATTCCGTGGGACGCTGGCGGCACGCGCTGGCCAAGGATTTGAGTTCCCTGGCAAACACTCTTGGCGGACACTTTCGCGTCGACGGCGCCTCCGACAGCATCGAGAGTCAATATGCATCGAGCGACTAGGCGGCCACATTCTCCTCAGCATTGTGAAGCTCACCTCAACGCAGTAAAACAGAACAACACAGGGACCAGAACAGCATGAATCCACCATTGTTTACGCGACTCTCGGAAATGCTTTGCCGCCATCAATTTTCCTGGCCCCATACTGGAGCTCAAGGGCAGGACTACCAGGTCTGCCTGGTCTGCGGAACGGCCTATGGATTTGACTGCACAACCATGCGCCGGACCGGCCGGCTGGCCGCCACCGACGCTGCGCGCCCCACCCCCTCAAGCAATCACCTTTCGATGAATGGAAAGACCGCCGGCTGAACACTGTCGTCACCCCTCGTTCAAAACAGCAGAGGGAAGCGGGACGCTCACTGTTCCACACTCAATATTCCTCCTCCGGAGGCGCCGGGCGATGAATCGCCTTTGTGTAGTCTTGCGCAGTCGTCGAAAAACATGGCAAGGCGCTGTGATGCCTGTTGGTATTCAGCACCGGAGAATCGGCCGAGTATTTCAGCGCTACCTGCGTCCGCGTCCGTTCATCGGTGGTGATTTGCGTCAGAGTTTGATCACAATCCCGATCGCGCGTCGCTCGAACATCGTGGACCACCGAATAGTCGAATTCATATTCCGAAAGCCGCGGCTGATAAGGGAGAAAGGTATATACCAGCTTCACCAGGCGCGATTCATCCTGGGTGAGCTGTTGCGCAGCCACAAACACTTCGTGAGTGGAGAAAAATGAAGACCTTGGATCCGCTTCCGCCAGCGCGATCAGGCGCACTTGTAAATCCACTGTCTTCTCCATCTGCCAATGGAGTTCCGCCCGGGCATGGTCAGGCCCGCCGATCCCGCAAAGTACCACAAAAACCAGGCTGACGGATATAGGGGAAAAGCGATTTCGGCACATCGGGTTACTCCTGCATTCCATACACAACGGCCTGCACCATCAAATTTGAAGGTCGCGGGAAATCCGCGCAGGACGAAGTGCACGACGCAGGCGCTCGAACCGGACCGTTCGGCCCTATCCGACGATTTTAGCATTCTAACATCTTGCGAACCTCATCTTGGCCAAGGTCTCTATCGTGGCCTTACCTCTTGAGGGTGCCCCGTTCAAGCTTCGCTTGGGCGGGGAAGTTCGGGATTGCTGAATCTTTCTTGACAGATAACTAAGCTATAGAGCGAAGAGAAGCCGAAAAATAGAGCGGCCCGAGGACTGGGAGTGGAGTAGCCTCTGTCACGACCTAACCGCGCAAATGGCGTGGTCGAGATCGAATCACAAATCGACCGCGCGGGCGAGAAGGGACTGGAAATTATTCCAACCGTTCGCCTTCCTTCGGATCAACAAAAAGCCCCGCCCAAGCAAAGCTTGAACGGGGCACTCTGAAGAATAAATCGGTTAGGGTGGGCCAGCCGCCGAGGTAGAGCGGAGCGCCAGGGGTTATTGAGCGTTCATGAGAACTGCGATCTTGGCAACTTGTTGAAATACGAATACGAGATCGGGAAATCCGTCCCTGTTGAAGTCACCTGCTACCAGCGAACTTCCTCCGGCATAGTATGGTAGCTTGATCGGTACCGGCAGCTGGAACGTCCCGTCGCCGTTCCCGTAGAACAATGCCGAATTCTTCTCCAATAGGGCAGTCGCTATATCGGGCTTCCCATCGTGGTTAAAGTCGGCGATCACCGAAGCCTGTGGCCCGTTGCCTTCTCCACGAGTCGAATAGAACGTCGGGTTTCCGAATGTGCCATCGCCATTTCCCAGAAGAACCGAGATTCCTTGGCTCCCGTCGCTCACAACCAAATCGGCATGGCCACCCTGCACCAAGTTTCCAATTACAACACTGTTGGGCTCAAGGGTGTTGCCCAACGAGTAGGTCGCTGTATGCTTAAATTTCCCCCGCCCGGTGTTCATTAGGATGGCCACGGTGCTGTCGTTCCACCCCGTCGCTACGAGATCGGGATGATGATCTCCGTTTAAGTCGCCCGCTGCAATCCCGTAGGGCGCGGGCAGTTTGTAGATCGCTGGTTTGTTGAAAGTCCCATCACCCTTGCCAAAGAACACCATCACATTACCGTCTTTAGCGTCGTAATCCGCGTTGGCTACGGCAACATCAAGCCGCCCATCGCCGTTGAAGTCAGCAACCGCCACCGAGGTAGCTTGGATACCGACCTGATAAGTGAAAGAATTATGGAAAGTTCCATCGCCCTTGCCTAGGAAGATGGTGAGAGAACTGTATCCGGTCCCTCCCCACTCGATGATTGCGAGGTCCGGGATGTGATCGCCGTTAAAGTCTCCGACCGCCATCGCCGATGCTGCGGGTACAGAAAAGTGCCCCCCAGAATGGAATGCACCTTTGCCGTCGCCGAGAAGAACGGTGACTTGAGAGACTCCAAGATCGGAAACGGCGAGGTCCAGATTGCCGTCGCCGTTGAAGTCAGCCGAGACCACCGACCAAGGCAAGGCACCAGTCGGTCCCACTTTGTAGTACACCGGCTTCTTGAACTGCCCCGCCGCCGCTCTGGGCACTACAGCCGTGACAGCTGTCACGGTCAGCAACAGAGCCCACATCGCTTTCATATTTCCAGTCGCCATTCTTGTTGCCGTCGAGAGAACGTCCATGCCGCTCAAACCGAATACCCTCTACCGCACGTTGATCAAGACAGCTAGACCCTTGTTGACGGCTCCAACCACCAAGTCGGGTTCCCCGTCCTTATTAAAGTTGCCGGTTACAGTGGCATAGCCCTCATCATTTATGCTCTTGATCGCAACCACTCCTTCAAAGGTGCCGTCGCCTTTTCCATAAAACAGGCCAGGCCAGCCGCCGTTTTCGAGAACAACTGCCACATCGAGATTCCCGTCGCGATTGAAGTCGGCAATCGCGAGACCGTCAAGCCCCCCACCTAGTTTGGAGGCTGAATAAAACCTCACGTTGCCAAAAGTGCCATCTCCGTTGCCCAGAAGGACCGCTATGTTCTCGGTGCCAGCGTCGCAAGCTACCACATCCAACGTGCCGTTATGGTCTAGATCTGCCATAGTGACAACGTCAGGTTCACCATCGAGTGTGTAGTCCTTAGTGTGCTTGAATTTCCCATGGCCGTTGTTCATTAGCACAGCTAGGGCGCCCCCGCTAACTTCGGTAACTACGAGATCGGGGTAGTGGTCCCGATTCAGATCGCCCGCAGCAATCCCGTACGGCTGACCGGGCAACTTATAGACTGAGGGCGACGTCAACGTCCCGTCGCCCTTCCCATAGAACATCAGCACTGCACCCTCGTGGCCGTTTTTTCCGTAACCGAACCTGTTAGTGATAGCGATATCGAGATACCCATCTCCATCAAAGTCTGCAGCTACTAGGGAAGTGGATTCGACCCCAAGTTCGTATGTCGCAGACTCCTTGAAGTTGCCTTTGCCGTCACCTAGAAAGACTCCAAGAGCACTGTGCCCGGTACCTCCGTACTCGACCACCGCCAAATCCAGAATGTTGTCGCCGTTAAAATCTCCGACCGCCAACTGAAGCGCGCCTGGAACTGAAAAATAGCGCGGTGATTGAAAGGCACCGTCACCGTTGCCTAGCATAATGCCAACCTGGCCCGTTAAGAACTCGGCGAATGCCAGGTCGAGCTTACCATCGTGGTTGAAATCAGCCGTCGCCATCCCCCAGACATTGTTGCTGGTCTTGTAGTAAACCGGCTTCTTAAACTGCCGCGCCGCCGCACGGGCGCTACAGCCGTGACAAGTGTCACGCTCAGCAACAGAGCCCACATCGCTTTCATATTTCCAGTCGCCATTTTTCTGTGGTCGCCATTGAGAGAGTTCGTCACCTTGCATTCAGCAGGACGACAATTTCCTTCGATCCGCTCGCTAAGTCGGGGTAACCATCTTTGTTGAAATCAGCCGCCACTAACGACATACTACTGAACTCGTCCTGCGCTAGCTTGATCCCGATGGCGCTATCGAGTGTGTCATCGCCTTTACCGTAGGACAGCGCAAGGACGTTGCCATTCTGGAACGTCGTAGCTACGTCTAGATAGCCATCGCCATTAAAATCGGCGATTACTGAGTCTGACGCGCCCAGTCCAAGCTGGTTTGTGGAATACAGCGTGGGAGTACTAAATGTACCATCCCCGTTGCCAGGGAACACCGCGATTCCTGCGTAGCAGCTGACTATCAGGTCTGCATTGCCACCATTTTTCAGGGCTGCCACAGCAATACTAGCTGGCTCGTCGGAAGGCGTGTCATATGTCGCTGTTAGCTTAAAGTGTCCCCGACCGTCGTTCATCAGAACCGCTATGGCGCTTCCTTGGCCTTCGGCCACCACGAGATCGGGGTGATGATCTCCGTTGAAATCTCCAGCCGTGATGCCATAGGGATCGTTGGGCAATTTGTAAATGACTGGTTTCTTGAATTTCCCCTTCCCATTGCCGAAAAACACCATCACGCTGCCGTCTTGCCCCTCGTTGTCGATGTTTGTCACAGCAATATCCGCATGTCCGTCGCCGTTGAAGTCGGCAACCGCAAGGTTTCCACCAAGCCCGCCGCCCAAGCCATAATTCGCTGAGTTGCGAAAGGTACCATCGCCATTACCAAGGTAAATCGCCAAGATGCCTCTGCCTTCTATGGCTGCGAAGTCGGGAATGTGATCCCCGTTGAAATCGCCAACGGCAAGCGTTGAGGGGCCGGGAATGTCGGAAATCAGGGGCTTATGAAATGTACCGTCGCCTTTGCCCAGAAAAACGTACAGCTTTGAACGGTCGAAGTCTCCGGTTATCAAATCCAGATTGCCGTCGTGGTTGAAGTCTGCAGTGATCACCGTCCAGTTCATAATACCGGCTGGGTAGTAAGCTGCTTTCCTGAACTGCCGGGCTTCTGCGTTAGGCATCGCTCCCGCCAATCCAGCCAGAACCAGCAACGCAGTTGAGATGGCTGAGACGCGTGTCATGTCGCTCCGGGGAACTACTGACTGCGGGGAGGCACAGCCAAGGCTCAACAGTATATCCCGGTTCTGCCGATATCCTCGATATTTCGAGATCGGCAATAGCTCGGCCCGAAGCCCGAATCGCTATGCGGCCGGAAAGCTCCCCGACTGCCGGTCCCGCACTGATTTCGCCCCATTTTCTGATTGACTCGCCACCCCAAAACGGCTAACATAGTGGCTACATCATTAGCTGTTTGATAACAGCGAGGCCACTTCTGGCTCTTTGACAATTTAACGCCAGTCCAGCCCTGGGTATCCCCTCCGTAAGTCCTTTTAAAGGGATATTTTACGAGGGTATCTCGAAAACAGTTCCTTTGTTTTCATGGATCTAGCAAGAAAACGCAGATTTTGCGGTATATACCTGTAACCTACTGGTTAACAAACCGCACAATGTTAATGGATGAGTAACGATGCGGATTGGCCAACGTCCCAGGACGAACGACCAACGACAGCAGGCCTTAGAACGTAAACGCCACGCCGCCACTGACCGTTTTCGCGGATTGCACCAGATAAACCGTATGCCGGTCAGGCCCTAGAACCGGGACATATCCCTGCGCCAGAAGATTGCGCAGGTCGACGATGGCTTCGAGGTGGCCAGGAAAGAACCCGGTGCCGGGTATGGGTTGACGGAAAAAGAGATTCAGGTACGGATCGGCTCGGCCCGCCGACGCGTTGAACAGATCGATCGGAGTGAGCGCCTCTCCGTTGATGTAGCGATACGACGCCATCCAGCGAGTCTTCGACTTGGGAATTGTGCCGGTAAATTTTCCCGCCACACTTTGGCGCTTCCGCGACACGCTCGATTGGGAGACGTTGTCCAAGCTCACGTTCGCACTGGCCAGGTCGAGCACGCCGCCGTATTCGTAATCCAGGGTGCCCGTCAACGCCGGAGAAAACTGGCGTTGCAGTACGAGCCGCATGCCCTGGGTGTGAAATTCACTGCCCTGATAGGTAAACGTTCCCGAGGACAAATCAGGCAGAACATTCCCATTCTCCGCCGCGAACTCCCCAACCCCGATCAGCGCCGGATCCGACACCCGGTCCATGTATGCGGCCAGTTGCAAATTGTTTTTGCCGATGCGGTGCGAAAGCGAAATCTCCTGGTGATGTGCATGCTCGACCGTGGTCGCATACGCCGTCATGGTGACGTGAGGCATGGATTCGCTCACATCTCCTGGCTCCGACTCGAAGCCTTTATCCATCCGGTTACCCGGTTCGGACGTGGCATAGCGATACTGGAGCACCGTATCTGGCGAGAGATGCAGGTCGGCCGTCCCGAACGGACGGAAGGTTGTCACCCTTCCCATGAACTGGATGGTTTGCAACTCGCTGCCAAACTTGAGTTCCAGAACATCGCCCAAAGCCATGTCATCGGAGGTGGTCAGAGCCAGCGATTGCAGACCGTGCAACGCGACGTCAGGCGCGGGCAAGTTCCACATCGTCACCGCGAATGAAGGTTCTGAGCCGTTCTCCATTTTGTGCTGGAACGATGCCCGCACCACCGACGACGGAGCATTGCTGCCGTATCCCACATTGCCCCGCAGGCCGACCGTATCCGAAGAGAAGATCGACTTCTGCATGGAGAAACCCGTGCTCATGTCGGATGCGCTGCCAAACCCTTCCGAGGGCGATCCGGCCAGGAACGACAACGTTCCTCTTAACTCCCGATCAGTCTTTGCAGACTCACCAGCTAGTGCTGCGGACTGATGGCCTCCGGAATTGTCGTCGACCATTCGAAGAATGGGACGGTTCGATACTGAGCGCAGCACCCACTTCCAGTCGTCATTCTCCGCTGGGGTGCGCGTTGGGACGATCTGAATGGCGTCGAAGATCGTACTCAAGGTGATATTCACGATGGCGGTGCCGCCGGCATGAAGTCCTACGTGTTCCCGGAAGGCAGGCAAGAAGGCGGGAGCGGAAACTTTCAGATTGTAAAATCCGGGCAACAGCCCGGCGGCGGAGTAGAAGCCGTTCTCGTCGGTGAATACCTTGAGGCTATCCGCGGCCGCGCTCAGCACTTCCACCACGGCTCCCATCTGCGGGATGCCACTAGCGCCGCGCACGTATCCGGAAATCGTACCCGGCCGGTCGGCACTCCACACCGGAAGCGCCAAGCCCAGCATCAGCACCGAGAACCCAAGCTTGCGGAGTATCAGCAACCCACCACCTCGAGAGAATCCAAGCCAGTCCGGTTTACTCTACGGCGAAAGTCACCGTAGGATCCACCGTCTGCTTGGAGATGTTGTCGTTCACCTTGATCTGGATGCGATACACGCCCGGATCAAGGTTGGCGGCCGAGAGCGTCTTCTGCAGGGTCACTTGGTCGCCGATGTTGCCCATCGTATCCGTGGATTCAACCGTATGAATCACGGACTTATTCGTGCTCGCACTAACCACATTGTACTCAACCGTGGCCGAAGCCTTGTGCGTTTTGTCGTCCATACCAAGATTGTAAACTTGCATCCAGAAGTTCATCTTCTGACCGCGTTTGAAGATCATGGGCTTGCCATCGGCAGGGGGAACCCGCGGGCGGACCTTGGTCGCACCAATGACAAACATGCCGGTGCCGACGTTCTTGGCCGCCACCGGTTCCATAAGATCGGCCACGATCAGCGAAGAAGCCTCCAAACGGTCATCCGCGAAATCCGGTACCTGTACACCCTTGCTCCAGGTTCCTACGCGGTCGCCGTTCACATCTTTTACGACGATGTCCACGCGATAACGGCCGGGGCGCAATGGAATCGCCTTCCAATAAACCTGCGAATTTTCCGCTGCCCGGGCCAGCAATTCTGCCGGAATGTCCGCCTGCACCGTGTCTTCAAAGGTTTGCGCAATGTGCCCGGTCAGGGTCGTGACCCGTCCGAAGATGTTGACTACGCCTCGCTGCACGCCGTCCTTGTTTACGAAAGTGATGTCCCGGTTCTTCAGTTGGATGGTGAATGGAACCAGCACTGTTTCGGCGGTCACTTTAACGAAATCAGCGCGCACATCAAACGGCATCAGGTTCACGCTGATCTTATGGCTCACCACTTCTTCCAAGTCCTTGAACTTTACCGGCGGCGGAGCCGTCAGCTTGGCAAACTGCTCCAGTCGATCGAACTCTTTGGTCGCCTGGGCTGCACTATTGGGTCCCGGCCCTAGGCTTTCAAGGCCGCCGTTAAAGCGTTGCGCCTTCGAGGCCAAACCCATCTGCTCATAAAGCGTGGCTCCCCCATTGGGCGTGTGCAGCAGCGCATCTTTCTCGGAACGGTCGATCGTCATGTGATAATCGCCGCACATACAAGCGTCCACAAACTCAATTATTACTTCTTGGCCGATGCCTTCGAGGTAGCGATAGCGCCAGTCTTCGAAGGGGAAAGTCGAAGTCTCGCCGCCGCCTTCTTCCATGGGGCGGGTGTAGGTTCCGCCGCTCGGATGCGACTCAATTTCGTCCGCCGGTCCGTACATGATATAGATTCGGCCGCGATCGGTTTTCCAGCCAGGGATTCCGGCGGGGAAGTGTTCGTTGGCGTACTCAATGCGGCGATAGTGCTCTTCTTTGAATTCGTTTTCTTCGGTGTCGGGCGTGGGATCGCGGCGCTGCCAGAAGGCTTCGATGAACTGGTCGCGCTCTTCATCGTTGGAGAGTTGCTTGAACGCTTTTCGTTCTTCGTCCGAGATAATGTAGGCGACGTCTTCGTCCAGCCACTTCTTGTAGGTTTTGCTGAGTTCCTGCTTCAGGGCTTTGGCGTTTTCTTTCTTTTGCTTTTCGCTGATGGGCCGCTTTAGTGGATCGGCGGATTGCGCTGGAGAAGATGCGGGAGCTTGCTTGGCGTCCTGCTGGGCGATTGCAGACAGGCTCAGCCCAAAAAGGGAAAGCACCAAAGACGATGACAGAAAATAACGCCGCAAACCTACCTGAAACATAGAAGAGGTACTCCTCGCACACAAACGCCTGAATAACATTCTATGTCTTTGGAAACGCGAAGGCAAGACTAGCCCGCCGCTTCAAACAAATTGTAGGATGCAGGCAACCCTCGCGGAGGTGCCTGCTCGGGCAGAACTAGGAAGACTGCATCGTAATCAGTCTTCGGCCCTTGCGCCTCTAGTTGTCCCGGGGAGTAGAATGACGGCCTTATCATTTGTGGGAAGCAGCCGCGCCTAATGGAGAATCCATGAATCCGGCTATTGGCTCGAAGCGCAGGATCTTTGCGCGGCTTTCCATTCCTGCCGGCAACGGTTTGCAGATGGGGGGAATTCTGGCTGCGGGTTTGGCGCTGGAGGCGTCGTGGTCGGCGCCCTCGAAGGCGACAGCCATTTTCGAGATGCTTCTGGCGTGGGTTCTTCTGTACTTCTGCTCCCACGCCATCGCGCACTGGCTGGTCGGGCGGGCCATGGGTATTCGCTTTCTCTACTACACGATCGGGGGAACGGGGAATCCGGAAGGCTGGCCGCCGGGACTCCGCTGGATTTTTGAGCATCTTCCATTCTTTGGAGTGCAGACGGACAAGGTTTCGATGCAACGAGTTAGACCCGCTGCCCGGGCGTTTATGTGGTCAGCTGGCGTGACCTCGTCAGCTATCCTGCCGGCCACGGCCGCATTCTGGGCGTGGCGCAAAGGAGTTCCGGGGAGCGGGGGATTTTTATTGTTTGCTTTGTTCTGGGGCTTGGGAACGCTGGCGAGCAACTGGAGAAGCGCCACCGGCGACTACTCCAAGGCGCGACGCGCTCTGTCTGGGGCTTGAAGTGATGCAACTCGTCTCTCTGCCGAGCGCCTAAAGGCGTAATTGAAAAGACGACGCTTGTGGCACGCCTAAAGGCGAACCCTGATGCCGAATCGATATCTGCGGCAAGGAAACGCTCGCCTGTGGAAAATCTTGTCAATAGGCAAAACTTACACGAACAGGCTTAACTCCTTGCATGCATGGGAAATATATTTCTAGAAAACATGTCACATTTACCTATTTCAAGTTGATATAATAGAAGCAGATAGTCAACGAAAGGGACGCGGCCTCTCCATGCCGCGTTTTTTTATTGGCCTTATGAAATCGGCGAAGAACAGGATTAAGAATTGCAAACGTCGCGGAGAGTGGGCCGAGTTACAGTTTCTGGCGACGGCTGCCAAACACGGTCTCCAGGTCTGCAAGCCTCTGGGAGATTCGGCGCGCTATGACGCCGTGGTGGAAAACCAGGGCGCGTTTGTACGAGTGCAGGTGAAGTCGACAACGTGCAGGAAGCCGCCGGGATATTACGTCTGCGGCGTCCGGCCGAGCTTGGCCAGCGCGCCGTATAAGCGGGGAGAATTCGATTTTCTGGCGTGCTATGTCATCCCGGAGGATCTTTGGTACATCATTCCGGCGAAGGTTGTGTTGTCCGGAGTAAACAAGAGCGCGATTCTTCTGTTCACCGCCAGTCCGGCCAGCCGTTATGCACCCTACAAAGAGGCCTGGGAGTTGTTGCGGCGATATCGGCGGCGCACGTCGCGTGTGCCAGAGCCGGATCACCGGGAAGTTGCTGAAGTCATGGGGCTAGCTTATGGAGAAGGTGCCGCTGTGACTCAACAGTGACAGGCCATTACACTTTAGAATTCTAATATGTTCAGGTGAATCAGCCCGAAGGCGTTCGTAGATACTTGTCAAAATGAGAGACTTTTTCACCTCAGTTGTGTTGTTACAAGTGGGGTGATTTATGGCGAAGATCATTGAATTCTTCGTACCCAACAGCTTTAGAAAAAAGGCAACGAAATGGATACCGCCGGAAGAATATGGGAAGGTGATTCCGTTCAGCTTGCCACAAAAGAAGTCAGCTTGACGTTGATTCCCTGGATGCCGCAGCGGCTAAGAATCGGCTGAAGCCGTGCCCTGATACGAATCGGCAGTTTTTCCCCAGCCTGTGAAGCCTGCCCTTCCCATGGTGGTGCACGATACGGGCGGGCTTTGCTCGGTAGACAGTCCCTTCGGCTCCGCTCACGGCAGGCTTGGGCGGCTGTCACCAGGTGAGCTATTTTAGTTCTTGACCGTCATGGTTTCAGAGCCGACGGCTTTCTTGCCGGATATGCCTTCTGGTCCCGCGAGGATGCCGCGGTAGTCGATCTTGTTGCACTCTCTCCCACTTCTCGAAAGAACGCGAGAAATGGGGCACCCGGCAAGCCATCTCATCACTCCTCCAAACGGGCAAGCCATTATGATGCGGTGCGGAGCGCCCGTCAACGCACATTTCGGACGCTACCGACGTTCCCCACCGGATTAGATCGCTGCGGCTTTCTCAGGTGACGAAAGCATCATTTGGACATGAGGAGATTACACCCAAAAGTCTGCTCCAGCGAGGCCGAGGTTCGCGAACAAATCCGCCTGACCGTCATCCATGAAGTAGGTCACTATTTCGGGATGGACGAGGAGCAACTTAAGGATGTTTAGCTGCTCCGCTGGACTGCGGCGACGAGAG
>Ga0210406_10001012_pt1 | contig 36008 bp, 29 predicted proteins | sample IncBWC30MmetaG_FD_155454 | JGI IMG/M metagenome (GOLD analysis project Ga0210406, IMG submission 155454) | Forest soil microbial communities from Barre Woods Harvard Forest LTER site, Petersham, Massachusetts, United States - Inc-BW-C-30-M | ecosystem: Environmental > Terrestrial > Soil >... | reverse complement strand
AAGGCTCTTCGGAGCCCGAGACTGCAAATGGATGTCTGGTTCTGCCGAGCGCAGGAACCGATGCCGAGAGGCACACTGTTGCGCCTAGAACATCCTGAAACTGTTGATTTGCACGCTCTCCCGAGCGCGCCCGGGACACCCGTGCCTTCACTTGACAGATGACTACATGGATGTCGGCAACTCGTCAATGACCCGCCGCCGTCCTCGACCGATTCGGACCGGAAGACAATAGTAAGGTGCGGTTAGCCCGTAATCCGGGAGCTATTCGCCGTGAGTTCGCTTCACGATGAGGTGATTTATCGCCAAGTGACCCTCCGGTCCGATGCGCGAGCAGGGTTAAGGGTATTGATCGGGTTGGACTGTATTGGAGGCAGGATGATGTAACGCGCAAGAAACCTCACACTGCAGTGTGGCAGGTTTCCGTTTGGGTTGACATTCGACCCAAACGAGTCAATACTTGGGTCGAATGTCAACCCAAGAGAACAATGACGACCGTATTGCCTTATTGCAGGGCACGCTGGATCTGCTGATTTTGAAGACGCTTGTGCCGGGACCGTGCCATGGTCAGGGTGTGGCGCGATTGATTCAGCGTCAGTCCGAAGACGTATTTTTTGTCGACCACGGCTCGCTCTATGTGGCTTTGCAGCGACTGGAAGACAAGAACTGGATTCGCGCCAAGTGGGGTGTGAGCGAGAACAACCGTAAGGCGCGGTTCTATTCGTTGACACCGAAAGGGCGTGAGCAGCTTGCGGAGAAGACCGGCGAGTGGCGACGGCTGACGCGGGCGATGGGTTTGATTCTGGACTCCAGTAACGGGCTGCGAAGTGAGGAGGCATAGGGATGTTCAGGCGCAAGCGTAGGGCAGAAGATTTTGCGGAAGAGATCAAGGCGCATCTTGAACTCGAAACGGATGAGTTGAAGCGCGAGGGCTTAAGCGAGGACGAGGCGTGGTGGAAGGCGCGGCGTGAGTTCGGCAATGTTCGTGCTGCGCAGGAGCGGTTCTACTTGAAAGGCCGATGGGTGGGTCTGGACAAGCTCTTGCGCGATGTCCGATTCGGGTTGCGATCGCTGCGTCAGAGTCCGGGGTTTGCCGCGACGGCGATCCTCACGCTTGCCCTCGGAATTGGCGCGAACACCGCTGTCTTCAGCGTAATGAACGCGGTACTGCTGAGATCACTGCCTGTGAACGATCCGGATCGCTTGGTGTACTTGAGGACTTCCAACCCACCTCGCGGAACCGGCACCATCGATTCCAATGAGACATTTTCCTTCCCCGTGTATGATGCGCTTCGACAGCAAAGCCGGGGGCTCTCGCCGGTGATGGCCTACGCGCCCCTGTCGAACAGCAAGGTCGCAGTCCGCTACGGAGCGCAACCGGAAGAGGCGGAAGGCGACATGGTGAGCGGCACGTTCTTCTCGGGGCTAGGCGTGAAACTGCAACGCGGTCGAGGTTTCACCGAACAGGACGAGGCGAACCATGCGTCCATCGCCGTTATCAGCTACAACTACTGGACGCGACGGTTCGCGCGAAACCCGGGTGTATTGGGACAGACGCTGTATGTAAACGGCGTGGCCGTCACGATTGTGGGAGTTGCTGCGGAAGGCTTTGAAGGTGTCGAAGGAGGCGGGTCTACCGATTTCTGGATGCCATTGCAGAGCCGCCCGGAACTGAATGCATGGGGCAACCCTCCTGAGAATGGAAAAACGTACATCGCAAATTCCACCTGGTGGTGCCTGCGGCTCGTCGGACGTCTTGCTCCCGGCGTAACCAGGGCGCAAGCGGTAGCTCAGCTACAGCCCGTCTTTCAGAGAGCGGCTTATATCGGGCTGGGTACGCCAATGGGCGGCGAGAAGCCGCCGGTTCTGAGCTTGGCCGATGCCAAGAGTTTCCCAGGATATGACCAGCAATACGGCAAGCCCCTGCGCATGTTGATGGCGATGGTGGGGCTTGTGCTGTTGATTGCGCTGACAAATGTGGTGATGCTACTGATGGCGCGGAATGCGGCGCGGCAGCGCGAGTTTTCCGTGCGGCAGGCGCTGGGTGCGGGGCGCGGTGAGTTGCTGCGGCAGCTGCTGGCGGAAAGTTTGATCCTGGTAACGGCGGGTGGCGCGCTGGCCTGGGGCTTTGCGGAGATGGCAACACGGCTGTTGGGGAGATGGGCGCAGATCGAGTCCAGCCTAGCGCCGGACAGGACGGTGATGCTGTTCACACTGGGCGTGCTGGTGTTTGCCGCGCTGCTGTTTGGACTGGCGCCGTTGCGTGTGGCGCTTGCCGGCGGAGCGGAGCTGGCACTGAAAACTTCGGCGGCCACATCCAATACCGATGCAGGCAAATCGCGCACCGGCAGAATGATTGTTGCTCTGCAGATGGCGCTGTGCGTGGTACTGCTGGTGGGCGGAGGGCTACTGATTCGCACCCTGCGTAATCTGGAAAACACTCCCCTCGGGTTGCAGGTCGATGGCCTCGTCGTCTTCGGAGTGAAACCCAACATACAGTCGGTTCCCGCAGGTGTCGCCTTTTATGTGAATCTCATGAACAAGCTGCGTGCTTTACCTGGCGTGGAGTCGGTGACCATCATGGAGGAACGCCTTGGCTCGTGGTGGTCGGACAACAGCGACATGATGGTGGACGGGAAGTTGCCGGATGTGGCGAACGGATCGTCGAGAACGGTTCGCAGCAATGTAGCCGGGCCGGACTTCTTTCGCACGCTTGGGGTGCCGGTGCTGGCAGGCCGCGATTTTGTCGATTCCGATACCGCGACATCGCCCCATGTCGGCATCATCAACCAGCAGTTTGCGGAACGCTTCCTACCCAATCAGAATCCGCTCGGGCACATCATTGGACCCGACAATGGGCGTTATCAGATGACCATCGTCGGTGTCGTGAAGGACCACAAATATCGCAGTATCGACGAAAAGCCAATTCCCATGGCCTGGTACATGTACGCTCAGATTCCGGTGACGGGGGCAATGCACGTTGAAATGCGCGTCGAAGGCGAACCGCTTGCGATTCTGCCCTCGGCACGCAAGGTGGTGCAGCAGATGAATCCGAACCTGCCACTGATACGACCGATGAGCCAACGCGCGCAATTCGACACGACGATCTCAGGGCAGACGCTCTTTGCGCGACTCGCCGGGTTCTTCGGCTTTTTGGCAGTGGTTCTGGTGGCGACAGGGCTCTATGGAACGCTGGCGTATCGCGTGAACATGCGGACGGCGGAGATTGGTGTACGCATGGCTGTGGGCGCCCGGCGTGAGCAGGTGGTCTGGATGATTCTGCAGGACAGTCTGCTGCTCACGGCGGCTGGCGTGGTGATTGGTGTTCCGCTGGCGATGCTGGTAGGTCAGGCGTTGACGTCGTCCTTGTATGGCGTGACGCCCTTTGATGCGGTGAGCTATCTTTTGGCAGTCGTGGGAGTGGCGGTAGTTGCGCTAGTGGCGAGTGCGGTGCCTGCAGGGCGCGCGGCGAGTGTCGATCCGATGAGAGCGCTGCGCGCGGAATAGAGACTCTTGATCTGGATCGACCTCAGAGGGACGGAATCTCCGGAGACGGAGAGTCGACTTTTCGTCCATGTGGCTCGAGTTCCATTGTCGGTGAGTGATTTGGCGATTTGTCGTCAAATTGACTTCGCAGAGGCGTGCAACGCGGTCTGTGCACAATTCTCTCGTAATTTCTGAAAAACGCCGTTTTTTGGGAACTACCCGCTAACTGCTAGTTGTCAGCTCGTTGGGAAAGACAGGGGGCTGACCGCTTAAGAAATTCCACCCCTTGACATCCGACAGGGAGCCATTGCATTCTCTTGTTGAATGTCGAGGGGAATATGCCAGCTACCGATCTGTTGCAGGGAACGCTTGATCTGCTCATTCTGAGGACACTCGCGCTGGAACCTATGCACGGCTGGGGTATCGCGCAACGCATTCAGCAGGTATCGAAGGATGCGCTTCAGATCGGGCAGGGATCACTTTATCCTGCGCTCCACCGGTTGGAATACAAGGGCTGGATTCAGGCCGAGTGGGGAGCGTCGGAAAACAATCGCAGAGCCAAGTTTTATTCGCTGACGAAGAACGGGCAAAAGCAGTTGAAAGCTGAGCTCGAAGACTGGGGTCGTATCTCAACTGCAATCGCGCTGGTGCTCAAGTAGGAGGAGGATAGATGGTCAAAGAATGGTTAACCCGCCTTCGTTTCTTGATGTCTCCGAAACCCCATCGTGAAATAGACGACGAGGTACAGTTCCACATCGAACAACTGACTGGAGCGAACATCGCTGCAGGAATGAATCCACAGGAGGCGCGCCGAAGAGCGGTCATTGCGTTCGGGGGAGTTGAGAGCGCACGAGCCCAATCTCACGAACAGCGTCCGAGTTTCTTCCTTGGAACTCTTCTTCAAGATGTCAGCTACGCCCTCCGGCAGCTCCGAAAGAGCCGCGGCTTCACCATGACTGCCGTTCTGACCCTCGCCCTCGGCATCGGAGCCAACGCCGCCATCTTCACCCTGGTCAACGCCGTCCTGCTCAAAAATCTCCCCGTCGTTGATCCCTCCACCCTCGTCCGTATAGGCAACACCAACGAGTGCTGCGTCAACTGGGGAGCGAACAACGGCAGCTATTCCTTGTTCGCCACCGACGACTGGCACCAGCTACAGAAGAACGCCCCGGAGTTTGAAGAATTAGCCGCCATGCAGTCTGGCATCGGTCAAATCATCGCTCGACGCGACAAGACTCAGGAGAGTGCACGCTCCGTCAGTAGCGAATTCGTCTCCGGAAACTACTTCCGCACCTTCGGCCTTAAGCCGCAGATCGGACGTCTCTTCACGGACGCGGACAACGTGGAAGGCGCACCGTTCGTCGCCGTCATGAGCTATGACATGTGGCAGAACAACTACGCCGGCGACCCATCCGTCGTCGGCAGCACCTTCTGGATCAATACGAAAGCCGTCACCATTACAGGTATCGCTCCCAAAGGCTTCTACGGCGATCGCCTGTCCAGCACCCCGCCCGACTTTTATCTTCCCATCGAATCCATGCCGGTTCTGGCGAATGCTCAGCACGTGCACATTCCCGACCGCCGTTGGCTCTACATCATCGGTCGCGTAAAACCCGGCGTCGCCATGGCCCCGCTACAGGCCAAAATCACTGAATTGGTCCGCCAATCATTCGCAGCCACAACAATTTTCTCAGACGAACAAGGGAATCGCGCCCTGGCCAAAGTTCACGTAGTCCTATCGCCTGGCGGGGCCGGCATCCAGGACATCCAGGACAGCTATGCCTCCAAACTTAAGCTTCTGATGTGGATCTCCGGCCTCGTACTCCTCATCGCCTGCGCCAACATCGCCAACCTTCTACTCGTCCGCGGAATGAACCGCCGCGAAGAGATGTCCGTCCGAACAGCACTTGGCGCGATGCGAACAAGAATCGTCCGCCAGCTCCTCACCGAAAGTATCGTCCTCTCGATCATCAGCGGAATGGCCGGCCTCATCGTCGCCTACGTAGGCACTCGCATGCTTCTCGCTATGGCCTTCCCCGGCGCGCAGAACGTCCCCATCGATGCCCGCCCCTCCGGAGTGGTGCTCGCCTTTGCCTTCGGAATCTCGTTCCTCACCGGCATCCTCTTTGGCGTAGCCCCTGCATGGATCACATCCAACGCAAACCCAGTCGATGCCCTCCGCAGCGGTTCCCGCACCACCACCTCCGGAGCTTCACTCCTGCAGCGCAGCCTCATCGTGCTGCAGTCGGCTCTCGCCCTGGTGCTGCTGGTCGGCGCAGGCATGTTTATCCAAAGCCTGAATAAGCTCAGGAGCATCGATCTCAAGCTCAACTCGACGAACCGGTACATCATCCATTTCGACCCACAGGCAGCCGGCTATTCCCCCGCTCAGGTTGAAGCCCTCTATCGAACCATCGAAGAACGATTCCACGCCATCCCTGGCGTCCAAAAGGTCGGCATCTCCGCCTACACTCCAATGGAAGCCAACAACTGGGGCGACGGCGTCCAGATACAGGGCCAGCCCGATCACCACAACTGGGCCTCCTGGGTCAGGGGCAACGCCGAATACTTCGACTCCGTAGGCACGCACGTCCTCATGGGACGAGGCTTCACCACCCAGGACACCTCAACCTCTCCAGCCGTCGCCGTCGTCAATCAGTCCTTCGTCAAACACTTCTTCAAGCCCGGTGAGAACCCCATCGGCCGCCATTTCGGTTCACCTGGGACGCAATCCTCAGGAGACTTTGAGATCGTCGGCGTCGTCGAGGACACCGCATACAACTCCGCGACATCGAAGGACCACCGGATGTACTTCATCCCCATGACCCAACGCATACCAGAGTCCGCACGCCGACGCCCAATCGAGCAGGATACCGGCCTCTACGCCGGGGCCATCGTCATCCAGACCGACCGCCCCATGGACAACATGCAGTCGCTCGCTCGCCAGATCCTCGCAGCCATCAACCCCAACCTCTCCATCGTTAAGTTCCAGACCTTCGACGAACAGATCGCCGACCGCTTTACCCAGGACCGCATGATCACCCGGCTCATGACGCTCTTCAGCATCCTGGCCCTCCTGCTCGCAACCCTCGGACTCTACGGAGTCACTGCCTACACCGTAGCCCGCCGCACCTCCGAGATCGGCATCCGCATGGCCCTCGGCGCCAACCGCAGCTCCGTCGTCGGCATGATCATGCGCGGAGCCATGCTCCAAACCGCGATCGGCCTATGCGCCATCGGCATCCCCGTGGCCTGGTTCTGCGTACGCTACATCCAGTCCCAGCTCTATGAGACCAAGGGAATGGACTTCACCGTCCTCACCATCGCCACCCTCACCCTCACCGCTGCAGCCGCAACAGCTGGACTTATCCCCGCCCAGCGAGCAGCCTCTACCAACCCCTCGCAAGCCCTGAGAACCGAATAGCAATCTTCTTTGTTCAGGTCGTCGAATTGCAGCTTCGGTGTCCGGGAGGCTGCGAACTCTTTGTCAGTTCCTGAAAGTTCGCCTCTCAGTTAGCGGTAACAGACGTGGCTGTTGAAAAACTCATCTGCGGGAAGAGCTCCCAAATTGCGTCGCGTCAGGATGCCCTACAAACGATTTTCTCCGGTTGCCTAGGCATTTTCTATCCCGCAAAATCACGTCGTTTTTGTGGATATCTACTTTTTCAACAGCCACAGACCAACGCACTCGTTGAGATCGGGTTAGGCTTCCGGGCAAAAATTAGTCCAGTGAAACGCCGCAGGCTTCGGGAGCATTCTCGGGTCCAACCAGTCGTCAGGGCACAACATTTCAGTCGCAATGCCGACTTATCGGCACCTACCCGAGTAATGCTTATCTTCGATTCCAGAAAACGTTCAGGTAGCCTGATCCATTCCTTCGGCCGTTCTAAGCACGGAAATGACCCGTGGGATCGCGCTCCAACATCAGAACGACAAGCTAAACTGGTTGGGATGACGGCTCTTGAAGCTGATACGAAATTCACAGATAACGAATTGTTAGCCCTCAAGCCCAAACAGTTCTGCGTGTTTTGCGGTTCTGCGCCGGAGAGCAAAACGCGTGAGCATGTTATTCCGCAATGGCTCATTAAAATAACTGGGGATCCGAAGCGTAAAGCAAATTTTCACGTTGATTGGAAGAAGAAGCCCCCGACCGTACGGCAGTATGCATTTGATCAATTCACGTTTCCAGCTTGCGATATCTGCAACGGTAATTTTGCCAAGCTCGAGAGCGCTACACAGGAGATCGTAATTTCTCTATTGGGTGGCAGAGAGCTAGCAGAAACTGACTTTCATCTCTTGCTTGATTGGCTTGACAAGGTGCGCGTTGGTATCTGGCTCAGCAAGTACATTCTGGATGGGAACCCTCACGGTATTAGGCCAAATTTTTACATCGCACAGCGTCTGCGGGCCTTTGATCGAGGTGTGATCGTGTATCGCCACACTGGCAAGAAACAGAAGTTGTCTTTCCATAGGCACCTCTTACCCAGTTTCGTCATTTCCCCTACCGCATTTGCACTTGTGATCAACGATATCGTTCTAATAAATCTCACGGAAACGGACTTATGCAGCCGCCGGTTGGGATTTCCCTTTCTTAGAAAGGTCGCACTTAGCGAAAAGGGCCCAATGCAAACGCAGGTTCATCGTGGCCTTGAAAGACGTATGAATCCAATTTTGAAGAATCTCCGACATGCAGAGTCGAGCGGATTTTTTCAGCCTATTTACTCAAAGATGATCGAAATGGATGATCTGGAGGAACTCTACTCGACGGAGTATGTTGCGAACAACTCATTCAATGTCGAACAGGGGCTTGGCGGCGTCTTTCAGGAACGTGGTGGTAAAGTCGAAAGATGCTCCGCAAAGAAGAGCAAGGGATGGGAACCACCTAAAGTTGTCACCGTAGATAGAGCAATCAAGGAAGCCGATATCTATGTACACGAGCATCAGTTTGCTAGCATCAGGCAATCGATAGAGATTTCACCGCCACATCTGAAACGGTATTTGATAGAGGAATTGCGTGGTTCGATGAAGGTCTATCAGGAAATGAAAGCTCATCTCGATGAGCGTGAATTCATTGCCTGATCTTCAGTGCCGAACTGGTCGCCACTCCTCGGTCCAGTAGTTTTTCAGGATTAGTCCTCATAAACGCGCCACGGTCTTGTAATCACCACGCACATGTCTGGAGCCGAACCCCTTGTTCCACCCCGGCGTTGCCAAAGAAGCCTTCAGTACGGGTAGGTCTGGTGCCGCTGATCTGGTTCTGGGCGGTTGGTCGGCAATCCGCACCTTACACTCTTCGAGCTTCCAAAGAACATCCTGTGCCTCGCCACTAATCTGGTTGTTTCCGTGTAGCCCGTGACTTGCTAGAAACCAAGCGAGAGCCCCGAAAAAGCATGATCCGAACCTCATTTGTAAATACTTGCCGACATATCAGTACTAATCCGGCGCCGGATGAGTGACTTGGTGATGGTGCGCTCGTTGACGCCTCTGCGAACTCCGTCATTCGCGCGAAGTCGGGCGCCGGTGCGAACTTCATGACGGTGAGCAAATCGCTATGGAAGACCGTTAACCTTACTTAATGTGCTTCAGGTATTGGAGCGCAGGAACGCCAGCTATTTTGTCGGTGACTTCTTTTGGACTGTCCGAGATTAACTGCTCTGCTACTCGCAGAGACGCCCTATTCTGCGCATCGATGATTGCCTCGATGTAGAACTCAGGTTCACGGCGCTTCATTCCAGACGTGAATTCTTTGATCGCTGCGGCGACGACTTCCTTCGCACGGCCCTGCTTCTGATACCGCTTGGGAACTGCATAGCCAATCTGATAGCAAGGTTTTCCCTCGTAGTGTTGGACCTGGGTAAACATGACCATCGCAGTGACCGTCCTACCCTTCATCCGCGCGAACGCCAACCTTGTCACACCTGCACCAGGCCTATCGACATGAAAGAGCAAGTTTCGATCGGTCGCGGAGGGATGCAGGTCCACGGCATTAGCACGGATCGCCTGCTGGAAAGATTTAAGGGAAAATGATACGTCGGTCACGATGTCTCAATTAACGCAAATCAAGCGTTTGTGGCGTCCGGGCTTTCTTTCTGTGCTTCTTTTTGGGTAGGTAAGCCTATGTCGCTGCCCCAGGATCAAGGCGATCATCCTCCTGAAGGCGAGTGGGTCTCAAGGAAGGAATCGAAATCCTACGTTCGCACTCTCGTTTACGTCTGACGTCTAGAGAACATCCTGCTCCCTCTCTGCGCGAAGATGCCGACCGGGAAGCATGTCCAAGGCCGACTAAGCCGTCAGGAGGTCTGTTTCTTCTTCATCGCCGCCGTGACGAACGGTTTCCTGGCAGCCTGAGCCATCCACGAGAGCACCTGCTTTTCGTCGAGCTCGTCCATGGCGGTCAACTCGACTCCGCGGGTGGTTTTGCCCATGCCGCTCGGTGTCACTGGGGGTTCTGGCTCCAGTTCGTTACCCCGAATGAACATTAGCTTTAAGTGACCGACGAAGGCGCCGGAAGAAAAGCACAACCCGTCAGGAACGCCATAGTAAGCCATTCCCCATTTCACGGAGCGTTTGAGGTCAGGCAGTGCCTTGGCGGCCAAGGCATCGACACGTTTGGCAATACTCTTCTGCGGTTCGGGAAGGCTCTCGATATAGGCAAATACCGGCTTGTCGCCTTCGGCCGCTTTCGCGGAACTCGCCTTGCCGGTCATCGCTACCAGAAGCTCGGCACTTTTCGCCTGCGACGTTCTCGTATTCTTTTTCTCTGTCATGATTCACTCCTTAGTTAGGCCTGTCATTTGATGGAAGCGTTAGGACGACCCTCAACCTCGCTGAACGGGGCTTCAAAGTTGGGAAGGTTCGGTACTCCCGACAAATATCGTTAGACCGCTGACTAAGTCGCGGTCTAATGCACCTTCAACAATTGCAGCAGCGAACTCATCAACTGTAGGAAGTGCCCCAACTGCTTGCCGTCGAGCCTGTATGATCCCCCGGCTCTGACGCTCCAGCAGCTTCGGCGTGATCGTTCCATCGATCAAATCGCTACTCACCACGATCAGGCCGATACCTTTGGCTTCGAGCTCAGGTAACATTCGACGAAGAGCGTCTTCACCCGCCCGCTTGCTTTCCGCAACGCAATCGTAGGCTCCTAGTCCGGCTTGCTGGCCATGGAAGTGAGCCAAGTGACTTGTCACAAAAACGATTCGTCCACCTGGCCGCATAAGAGCTTGCGCCTTCGTAGCCAGATCCACCTGGGCGACGAGGTTGAGCTGCATCGCGTAATCTTGGGCCTTGTCCTGTTCCAATCCACCACTTGCGTTGAGAATCAAAATGTCGAGCCATCCCCAATAATCGTCGATTTGCTCGAACATTCTTGCGTTCTCTCGCGCATTGGTGATGTCAGCTTGAACGAGGATCGCCTCTCTACCTAAGCTGCGCACCTCTTGAGCGACTTCATCCGCCCTCGGTGCTTTGCTCCGATAGTTGATAGCTACGTCCACACCTGCGCGCGCAAGCTGTCTTGCGACACTTGCGCCAATGCCGCGAGAAGCACCTGTAACGAGAGCTACCTTCTGCCGTCTGGATTGTTTCGTCCCGCTAGAGGTTGTCGTCATTGCTTCATTGCTCTGTGCTGCGTCGTTTCGCGTGTTCATGATGATCTCCGCGACGATTCTGGTTTGCGGTTTGTGACTTGGCCTTGTACGGCTTTTTGCGTTTGCTGCTCGGGTGAACTCACCGTAAACCGAATCATCTTGTCATCTTTAGCCGCGCCCTTCAGCTTGAGTTCCATGGTCGAAGCCGTACGAAGGCGGGGAAGGAAAACATGATCGACTATTTCGATCAGAACCTCTTCGGGAACTGCGGCTCGGGTAATCATCATCTCGTGTCGAGATAAGTCCAACGGAAGTGAAACTACACGGCGCGGAAGTGAGCACTCTGGAATCTCACCCCGATCCACAGCTCGCTGAATGATGAGCGACATTGTGCCGATGGATGCTTTCATACCGGCTTCGGCGATGCGTGCGTCCCCCTGATCAATGAAGCAATCGGCAATGAGAGCCCAGATGCTTTCTGCACTGAGTTCACTGAGCGTCATCGCGACGCCACGCATGACCGAGAGAACATCCGATCGCAGCGAACCTGTATCCGCAAGTCTTTCCGGAACCATTGGTGAGCGGTGACGTAAGACTGCTAAGACCAAGGCCACGCGGTTTGGCCAACGCCGATAGATCACTGGTTTGCTGGTCTTGGCCCGAAGGGCAACAGCGTCCATCGTCAGCTTCGAATACCCAACCGCGATCAATTCATCCCAAGCGGCATCGAGGAGAGCAGCTTCGAGGAAATCTCCACGGCGTCTGTTCTGGAGCTTCTCGGTATGTTGTCGTTTTGCCATGTTCCCAGCGATCCATACAAGAAACTAATCGTATCTTATTGTACATTTCAGTCACGGCCATGCTATAGCAACGGTTTCGTTTGAGTCGGTCGTTCGACGCGGTAACGACGACACCGCTGAAAAGGGAATGTGAGGAATGTTGGATAGCGGACACAGACCCGACCAGACTCAGACTTGGAAAGCTCTAGACTCTGGCGTCTTGGCGGTTGGGATCGAAGCGCGTTATTCGCGACCAACGCGTTTCGCGAGACTTCACAGCCATCAGCGCGTGTACGCGAAGACCCTGCGTAATGAGCCCACATGAACACTCAATCAGATCCTTCCCGGATGACGGGCGAACCGGTAGCGATTCTCAGCTTCCGCCAGAAGGCGAATGCACATGGCTAGCATGAATGCTTGATCGCATCACTCCTGATAAACGCTCATCCGTCCCGGAAAGATGGAAAAGACCCATCCTCTTGCGGATTGACAGCCTATCCGGCATCACCCGCCTTCCGCATGCAAGATTTGCCGCCACTCTTGTTTGAACCGTAATTTGACCAGTGGCACTAATGTGTCCGTTGTAAGCCGGCTGTTTTCAGTCTTGCGCATTTCGCTTCTCCCACAGAAATGAAGCATAAAGTGGCCCCAGACTGCAAAAATGAAGCATAAGGTGACCGTGATCTCAGATCGGGCCTGACCGCTCCACGTCGATGATTTGGATAACCTCCGATTAGCCGAATACCCGCTAGGAATTCTCATTTGACTCCACGTCTGAGTTGCAGCAGCTTGCGATCTATTGAAGACGTTCCATGTAGCAATTGGAATGCGATGTGAAGCGGAAGTCGAGACCGAGATAGAAGGTCTGGGCGTCGTGGGTGATAAGCGCCACTCGCTTCAGATTCTTCAGGTCCGGGTGCTCCAGAATGCAACCGATCAGCCACGATCCCAAGCCCTGCCCTCTTCGTTCCTCCATGATGTAGACATCGCAGAGGTAGGCGTAGGTGACACAATCGGTGATCACCCGGGCTAGACCGATCTGCCTGCCGCCTTCGAGAAGAGAAAAGCAGAGTGAGTTTCGCAGCGCGCGCTCGAGTGACTCCCGGGTCAATCCAGTCCACCATTGCGCCTGCGCAAGAAACCCAAGCACAGCATTCGCATCCAGAAGGGATGGATCCGTCGAAATGACAAAATCGTCCCGCTCTCGAAGAAAATAGTTCACATCCGTCCCTCTCAATTGTTTTTTAGGGCTCTCACTTCTATCGAGTAAGAATATAAGCTCTTATGATGTTCTTCTGAATCAGAAGGATAATTCCTTTGGATGCTGCCGCACGGCGATTGTGTTAAATATTGACAATCACTGAGTAGTCCAATGAAGCCCCTGTCGAAGGGCTGCCTAGAAACAACGACTGAAAGGGAACAGATCCACCCGGATGGCTGACAGTTCAGAGAAATCGTTGAAGTCCGGGGCTGCCGGATCGGAAGGCGTGATCAAATCGAAAGAGAATCAGAGTCGCGACGAGGACAATGACCGACCCAAGGATCGCTCGCGGCCCAAGATGTTCCCCGAGGATGCTAAAAGCCAGCGCAACTCCGAAGAGGGGCATTAGATAAAGCGACGCAGACGCAATCACGACGTCGACCGTCCCGAGCGCCCTGAGAAAGAGTACCATCGAGACGCCGTAGAGAAAGACAGCGAGATATCCAAATGCGGCCAACTGAGTGAGTGTAATTTGGGCGAGGCCGCTGAGACAATGGGGCTCAAACATAAAGAGCACGGGCAGGCTGAAGACGGTTGTCGAGAGATAGCTGAAGAACAGGATCTCGATCCCCGAGAAATAGTCCAGCAGCCGTTTGGAGTAGACGTTGTAAAAGGCTGAGCCGAGACAGCCGGTGGCAATCAGAACGTTTCCGGCGAATTCATGGGTTCGAGTTCCCGATCGGACTGCACTGTGCAGCGGCGACAGTAGACAGACCCCGGCTAAGCCGAGCAACAGCGCTCCAACGCGAAGAGTTGAAAGGCGCTCGCGCAACAGCCAGACCGCGATAAGCGCGCCGAAGATGGGAATCAATAGACCGAGAATCGCTCCATTCGATGCCGTGGACCAGCTGACTCCGAGTGTCATGCCAAAGATCACAGTGTCGGCATAGATCGACGTCAAACTCTTCGCGACTGCATGTCCAATTAGGTCGTGGCTGCTTGAACGATAGACCCCGCCGGTAAGCTCCACGCGAATACCCAAGCGAACGCAGATATCATTTGCCACCTTTCCAGACTGGCTATACAGTTGTCCTGCGATGTTGTGCATCCACAACACGGCGACAAGACGAACCGTTGCGGTTACTACCCTATGATTGCTCTTCGTTGGGTTCTCTCAAGCCCGTCAAGAATCTCTCGTTGAGGGCGAACGAGATCGAAGCGCTGGGAAGGTTTCAAACATGACTAACAAGTGATAACGGATGAGTCGGTTCGGCCCTCTTGGCGCACATCCTGATTCGGGGCTCAGACACTATGAACTCGATTCTTCTTGTAGACAGTGAACCCGTCGTTGCAACTGCCCTTCAGGCCAACCTCAGTCAATTTGGATTTGAGGTAGAACTCGCCGACTCCAGCAAGGCAGCGCATGCATGGTTGAGGAGAGCGCATTTCGACCTCATCGTGGTCGATTTTGACCTGTCACCCCGGCCAAACGGCAAGGCAGTCCTTGAACCCTCAAAGTCCGCTACGGGATGCTGGAGCGGTACCGATCTTATACGAGAGCTTCGCGCCGCCCGCGTCACATCTCCGATTCTGGTGTACACCGTGCTCGAAGGCGAGTTGTACGAAACCGCCTCGCTCGACGCCGGAGCCGACGACTACGTAGTCAAGAAGGCTCCAATCTCCATCCTTCTATAGCGTCTTCAAGCGCATCTTCGGCGCAGCGAGCGCGATCTTGGCTGCCAAAGCTGAGCGCCATGTAGCTGTCTGCCGCTTTACTTTGGACCGAAAGGCGCGCGTCCTGCTGGCGGACGAAAAGCCAATCATTCTGGCGCACCGCGAGATGAGCTTTTTGAAAGCTCGCTTCAAGCCCCCGTGTCTTCTCCCCCAATGAAATCCTCGACGAAGTCTGGGGAGATCATATCCGCCGGTCTATGCGCGCTTCGCCGGGTTGTTGCGCCGGCTGCGCCAGAAGATGGTCAAGAGTGGCCTTCCCGATCCCATTGAGAATGTTTGTGGTCGGGGGTTCAGGCTGCGAATCAATTCGGCTCGATGCCGACCACCATTCGCCAACGGACGATGTGTTCGAGGTAGCAAGTAATAATCCGTGAAAAGAGAAAGAGTGTGTACTTGACTTTTGTAACGGATATTAAAACGATGTCAGCTTACCGTTCGCTCTGATTGTGCAACAGTTTGCCGCCAATTGCCGTGGCGCCACGATTCAGCGCAAGCCGGCCGAATCGGCTCTAAATGCCAACCAATCTGTCACCCAAAATCTTAACGGGCGCGCTCGGGCTGAACGCTAGGGAGCGGCCCCAAAATTCTTCCATCTGTCCCAGGAGGACACCGTCACCACGGAACCCGGTGCCAGTCTCCGCGACACTCTTGAGACTATCGTCCCGAATAAGCTCCCACACCTAACCCTTTTATAATGAACTAAAATTACCTACGACAATGGGAATTGTCTTTGACAATCCTCGTGGTACGCTGAATTGGTGAAATAGCCTCCAGCTGCCCTCTGGCTACCAGGAACTCCTCCAGGAGCTAAAAACCCGCATCCGGGGTGCCCAGGTTCGGGCCGCCTTCGCCGTTACCCGGGAGCTGGTTCTACTGTACTGGTCGATCGGCCGGGAGATCAGCCAGAGATTCGACCGGGAGGACTGGGGCGGGAAGATCGTCGACCGGCTATCCAAGGACCTGCAGGCCGAGTTTCCCGGTGTAGAAGGCTTCAGCCCCCGTAGCCTCCGTTATATGAGGACCTTCGCGGAGGCTTGGCCGGACGAGCCAATTTTGCAGCAGCTTGCTGCAAAATTGCCGTGGGGTCACCACATGGTTCTTCTCGACCGGGTGAAAGAGGGCGAGGCTCGGGAATGGTATCTCCGCGCCGCCCTGGAGAACGGCTGGAGCCGTAATGTCCTGGTCCACATGATCTCCGGCCAACTTCACGAGAGGGAAGGGAAGGCACTGACCAACTTCCAGCGAGAGCTCCCCCCTCCAGAGTCCGATCTGGCGGAGCAGATTCTCAAGGACCCTTACAACTTCGATTTTCTAACTGTGACGACGGCGGCGAAGGAACGCGAAATCGAAAATGGCCTCCTGAGCCATCTCCGGGATCTTCTCCTGGAACTTGGCCGCGGGTTCTCCTTTGTCGGCAGCCAGGTTCCGCTCACCGTGGACGATCGAACCTTCTACATCGATCTGCTCTTCTACCACGTCCGTCTGCACCGCTATTTTGTCTTCGAGCTCAAGGTCGGTGACTTCGAGCCCGAGTACGCCGGCAAGCTCAGCTTCTACCTGGCTGCAGTGAACCGCAGTTTGCGAACTCCGAGTCACGTGGAGGCTGCCAAAAGCCTTGCCACAAAGGGGCTGCGAGCACTCGCAGGGTTCGCCAAAGCCCTCAAGATCAAGTATGAGGATATTGAAGTAGGTCTGGATTTCGAGCCTGAAGCTGGCCTCGCTGACAACGGGGATTTAGAAGGAGACCTGACCTCTCTACTTGAACAGGTTGGTGCTGCGTCAAAGGGTGCAGGAACAGCCGTAGTCCTGTTTATCGATGAATTGCAATACATCAAGGAAGATCAGCTTGCTGCCCTTATCTCCGCATTACATCGCTGCGCTCAGGGTCGATCGCCAGTGACGGTCGTAGGAGCTGGTCTTCCTCAGCTGCTAGCTCTTGCTGGAAACGCTAAATCATACGCCGAGAGGCTATTCGACTTTCCTCAGATAGGCGCATTAGATCCCGATGAGGCGGAGTTAGCGATCGTCAAGCCCGCACGTGACAAGGGGGCTGACTACATTCCTGAAGCGACCAATGAGATCGTTGAGCAGACCCGAGGCTACCCCTACTTCCTTCAGGAGTGGGGCAAACATTCCTGGGACATCGCAAAAACAAGTCCAATCACGCTTGAGGATGTTAAGTCGGCCTCCATCGAAGCGATCGCCGCACTGGATGAAAGTTTCTTTCGTGTACGCTTCGACAGATTGACACCAAAGGAAAAGCAGTATCTGAGAGCGATGGCAGAGCTCGGAACGGGTCCCCATCGATCAGGTGATATCGCGACACTGCTGAATAAACCCACAAACTCCTTAGGTCCGCTTAGGGCGAGTTTGATCATCAAAGGCATGATCTGGAGTCCAAATCACGGTGACACTGCCTTTACGGTGCCACTTTTCGATGAGTTCATGAAGAGGATTATGCCGGGAGCTGATTGGTAACTCTATCGAGCAAACAGCTCGACCAAGATGACCTAATCAGGCCACCTCGCATCGAGGTCGACGACTGGGCACAAATCCTGGAATTTCTGAATTTTGGGCAGCCGGTGTCTATATACGTATGAGAACGGGTTTCGCGCCTCTCGTTGTTTCTTACGTGCTCCTCACATTCGCCCGGCCAACATGGGGGGGCGAACAGGCGACCCTGATGGTCACAACAGAAGGTCAGCGATCAACGTATCAGATAGGTGAGCGGATCCCGATCGATCTAAGCTTCACCGGACCTGGCAACAAGCAATTTGAAATCACCAGGTCCAGCTATGACCGCAGTGGCCGCATGGCCTATGAGCAGTTTGACGTGGAGCCGAATTCAGGTTGGAGCGACCCACTAGCACTCTACTTTGGCTCTCAACGCTCTTTCATGGGCGGTGGACTTAGCAGTTTAGGCATCCTTTCTCCTACTCCAACCGTGATGCACCTCAATCTGAATGAGTGGATACGGTTTGATCAGCCCGGCAGCTACACCGTCGTTGTCACCAGTCACCGGGTTGGAGATAGCCTGGATGCAAATCGAACAATCTCGCATCCATCGGACCTCCTCCTGAAATCCAACCCGATTCACCTGAAGATCGTTCCCGCCAATAACACCTGGCAAAGAGCAAAGCTGGCGGCCATCATCGACGAACTTTCTACCCGTCCAGCGGCCGCAGGAATTCAGTCGCCTGCGCGCGAGGCAGCCGTAGCCGACCTACGTTACCTCGGCAATCCTGAAGCCGCGCAGGTGATGGCGCAGCATCTGCGCGATGACGAACCAACCATGATGTACCAATGCGCTTTTGGGCTCATCGGACTGCCGGAAACGGTGCGACCGAAAGCGATCGCTGCCATGAACAACCTTATACTTGATCCGGATTTCCCCGTCTCGTCTTGGTTCCTCATCGCTCTGCCCGTGCTGCAGATTGTCGCCCAAGAGCCGGTGAGGCAACAAACCGAAAGGGTGCAGTTCAGCGAGGCGACCTGGGAATCTGTGCTGGAGGCGCTGCCAGCAAAGAGAGGTAGTGCACGAGCGGCGACTGTGCAGACATTGCTCGGATCTCAGCCAAAGGAAATGACTGAGCAGATGAAGCTTGAACTCGGTGGCATCTTAAGAGGCAGCCTGATTGACCTGCCTGCAGACAAACAAGTATCCGAATTGCGATTCGACTGGGATCAGATCGGATCTCCAAGCCTGCTGCCAACGCTACAGCAGCTCGCCAAACAACCGCTCAAAGACCCAGGAAGTAACCTTTCAACCGTCTATACAACCAGAGAACTGAAATCGATCGCGCTAGAACGCTGGTACCAGCTGGACCCTGATGGCGCGCGCCAGGAAGCGATTCGTCAGATCGGTTCGGCGCACCCTTCGATGACTGCGGAATCCTTGTATTTTCTCGAAAAGGAAAGCCTTCCACAGTTTGAAGGTATTTGGGCAGAGGCCTTTATGGCCGCTACAGACTATCAACAGGAGATGGTGTTTGCCTCGCTACTGGCGCATTACGGTGCTGGTAGCGCTGTCGCAACCGTCCGGCAGAAAGCAGAAGAAAAAACTGGTGAATGGGCGTGTGCTCCACAAGGAGCAGCGTTGGGCTACCTTGTAGAGTTTGATCCTGCTTCGGCCCGTCCGCTGGTAGAAAGAGCGGTTCAGGCGCGAGGACCTAACAAAACAGCCTGCAATCATTCGATCTTCCAAGATATTGCGCATTATTCCCAGGATCCAATGCTCAGAGAGATTGCAATACAAACCCTCGACGATCCCGATCCTGAAGTCATCGTGGATGCGCTGATTTACCTGATGAGCTACGGCGATGCATCCGACGAGGAGCCAATCTCCAACCGCTATACAAAATGGAGCCAGAAATGGCGCGGGCGTTCGGATGAATTAGATTCTCGTAAAGCTGGATCTCCGGCCGGCAACTGGCAGGAGATCGGGCTAGGCGAAGACCTGGCGCGTGCTCTCATCGCTAATCAAGGCTGGCTCGCAAGCGAAAAGCTAATCCAGAACACCATTGAGAAGTGCGTCGGGGAGCAGATGTGTCGGCAACTCAACCAGCTGGCCGAACGCGCCCGAACCAAGCCATACTTCATCTCCGCCTATAAACAGGGTGAAAACGAGAACCATGAGATCGCACAGTACAGCGCGAAATCACTTAAGCTGCTCGGCGCCAAGATCGTCCAGTTTCCGAAGGGGAGCCGGTTCATCATGACGAACGGTATCCCAAAGAGCGAAGAACAGAAGAAGCTGGACGGCAGCGTTAGAGGCCTGCTTGAACAGCACGGGATGGTCGCCGAACGTGACCCAACCCAGAAAATAGCCGACTAATCAGTCCTTAGCGTACGTAAATTTCCCTTTCTTGAGGTGTTCCCTATAGCAAAGCAACATGAAGGGACGTTGTTAGGACCCCTTAAAAAGCGCCCCCCCCACTCTCCATGCAACAGCACGACAAGCCTGGCACTCCCAGCCCGTGGGTAACATGCGATCATTCGTCAGGGGACATAAACGGCGAGGCCAAATATAGACTAGAAACGAGCAGAGCCGATGAATTTATGGGCATCAAGGACGACGTTGTCTCAATGTTTTCGACTTTCAACCGGAAACTGATAAAGGAAGGCTACAGGCGCATGAGTTTCATGCCCGGTGTCGACTTCGACTTCCAATCGTTCTGAGGCTTCGGCTCTGCAATTGATTAATCGGAATCATCAATAGTTGCCGGCACTTTTATTTCCTTTTTGGCAATTTGGCGTCTCCAGCGGAGGAACACAATGATGGCGAAGCCGCCGATGTATACCGACGCGGCAGGCACTAATATGTAGAGCTTGAACCGATATTGGTCGGCAGCAATTCTTTTAGCATCCAATTCGGCCTGATATTCGGTCTCCTTATCCTTCACTCGTTCCTGGAATGCGCGAGTACGAAGCTCAGCCGCATCAAAGGAATTCTTCGAATTATCTCTCCGCTTAGCAGTATGACTGCCTTTCAGTAGACTGTGGTAAACGGCGATCTGACCGTCGAAGTCTTCTCCAAGGCGTTCCATATCCTCACGAAAGCCTTGTATGAATGGATCGAAGCTCGTGTCTTCAATGTGAAGCGAATTTAGAACTTCTAATTCCGCATCAATCCCATTTCGAACTTCTTCTGAGGAATGCAAGCCTTCCTCAAGTACAGGTTTTGGAATTGCACGATCTGGGAGGATCTTTGCGTAATAGAATTCCTTGCTGTCTGCTGCATGGCCCCATAGGAGACTCATAGTGTTCTGGATGAGCATCAGCTTTTGTTGTGTCATCCACACCGCCCGTGCCCTAGCATTGTATTCTTCAACCTTGGCGTAAACCTCAGCGCGGCCCCACATGGTGTTTGCGATAAATGAGATGCAGATCAACCACAATCCAATCAATGCAGCCCAGATTGGGCGTTTTTTCAGGGACTCAATGAACGATTCTGTCCGCGTGATTATTGTGTCTTCAGGCATGGCGGCTTTGGCCGTGTGCTTCAGAGTATCGTAATCGAACCTTCGCCATGATTACACCCTATTTGGGTCAAAGGCACTGCACTTGTCGCGCGGCACTAAAATCCCGGAATATGTTCTGAAGGACGTTTTGCGGCACTAAAATCCCGGAATTCGTCGAGCGGCTTGTACTCAAATCCCGGACCGAAGCCGATGGACGGAAAAAGGCTAGTGTCACTTTTGTACCAATATCCCGGACAAACTTCACCAGGTACTTCGTCCGGGTTTTGAGTGCAACTGTCCGGTATTTTAGTGCAGTGACAATGCAGTTAAATCCCGGAAAAGGATTGAAAACAAACGAGCGTGATTCCGGGATTTAAGTGCAGCGTGACATCTGAGATTGCAAAGTTCGCCTGCTCAAGGCAGTTTTGAGAGAAAGGCGTTCATTTCTCGAATTAGGGGTCACTACACCAAACGTCAAAAATCGTACGGTAACGGCTTTCGCGTCTCAGCTGACACTGAGACCCGTTAGTGCTTGACTGCGATGGCGGACATTTCGATTTTTGCGCCGCAGGTGCTACTGCTTGTAGATGCGGGACTCCCAGCCCTTGAGGTGAAGGATCGTGGAGGAGTTCTCATGGCTGGAATAGTTTGCGAGAAGCATCGTGCCGGCCTTCATGTTATCGGGCAGGGTGTAGTCGATTGGTTGCGAGGAGAAATTGTGAATGACGAGGTACTGGTCGCCGTTGAGGGTTCGGGTGTAGAGGAAGATTTGAGGATGGTTGGGGTCCAGGTCTTTGAAGTCGCCATAGACGAAGGCTGGGGTTTTGGCGCGAAGGGCGATGAGTTGGCGGGTGTAGTTGTAGACAGAGTTCGGATCGGCGGTTTCCTGGGCCGCGTTGATGGTGGTGTAGTTGGGATTGATGGCAAGCCAGGGTTTTAGTGAAGCCGGCGTTGGGACCATTGGTCCACTGCATTGGGGTGCGAGCGTTATCGCGGCTGGATCCGCGGAGTTCGGCGAGGTACTGATCAGCGGAGAGGGTATGACGGGTCTCGACCTCGTCCTTCCAAGCGTTCTTCGCTTCGATGTCGTTGTAATCGGCGATGGTCTTAAACGGGTAGTTGGTCATGCCGAGCTCGTCGCCCTGGAAGAGGTACGGCGTGCCTTTGAGGGTTAGGATCATGGCTTCGAAGAGCTTGGCGGAAGGGACGCGAAACTCGGGGGAGTCGTCGCCGAAGGTGGAGACGATGCGCGGATTGTCGTGGTTGGATAGGAAGACGGTATCCCAGTCGTGCTTGCCGAGCACCTTCTCGTGATTGGTATAGATGGCTTTGAGGTCGGTAAGGACGAGGGGTTCGACCTTGCGACCGCGGCGGTTGACGCGCACTGCGTCGAAATTGAAGATCTCGTTGAGCTCGTGGCGGCGATCGTCGACGAGCTCGGGCTCCTGAGCGAGGGTGATGCCGGCAGCCTCGCCGACCGACATGTCGTTGTACTTAGACAGGACTTCGCGGTTCATCTGCTGGAGGTACTCGTCGCGATGGGGACCGGCGGCGAAGACGGCGAATTCATTTTTGAGCTGCTCGGGGGTGAGGTCGGGCATGCCGGGCTGCTTGGAAATGATGGGGATTACGTCCATGCGGAAGCCGTCGACGCCTTTATCGAGCCAGAAGCGCATGATTGAGAAAACTTCCTGGCGCACCTTGGGATTATCCCAGTTGAGGTCGGGCTGTTTTACGGCGAAGTAGTGGAGGTAGTACTCGTTGGTTTTGGGGTCGAACTGCCAGGCGGAGCCGGAGAAGACGGAGCGGTAGTTGTTGGGCGGTTCCAGTTTGCCGTCGGAGCCAGTTTTGCCGGGGCGCCAGAAGTAGAAGTCACGGTAGGGGTTGTCTTTGGAGCTGCGGGATTCGACAAACCATTTGTGCTCGTCGGAGGTATGGTTGGCGACGAGGTCGATGATGAGGCGCATGTGCCGTTGCTTGATGCCGGCGAGCATGGCGTCGAAGTCGGCCATCGTGCCGAAGTCGGCCATTATGGCGCGGTAGTCGCTGATGTCGTAGCCGTTGTCGGCGTTGGGGGAGGCGAAGTGGGGCGAGAGCCAGATGACGTTGATGCCAAGCTTCTGAAGGTAATCGAGGTGCTGGGTGATGCCTTTGAGGTCGCCGATACCATCGCCGTTGGAGTCCTGGAAGGAGCGCGGGTAGATTTGGTAGACGACGGCTTCTTTCCACCATTTGGGCTCGTAGCCGTTGATGAGGTGGGATCCGGTGTCTCGCTCGGACGCGACCCGCTGGCCATGGCTGGCGCCGGGAGATGTGATGAGGGATGCCGCGAGGAGGGCGGCAAGAACGGAGGTTTGGATCATCGGACGACTTAATCGGAAGGTCTTTGCCACGAGAGAGAGTGTATAGGAGAGGCTTCGCATAAAAGAAACCGTTCCATTCAAGTCAGCACATATGGCTGATTACCTTACTGCAGGAAAAGCAGAAGTGCCCAACCACAATCCGCCGCATCCTGGAGCAGCAATACACGGCGAACAAAGTCTCACATAGCTACCGGCAAACGCCGCAGCATTCCACGATAGACCGCTTACGCATTACTGGAGCCTGGCCGACATATGGGTACCGATCTCTCCGGGGGCTGCATCCGTTCGTACATAAACCGGATCTGTCGGCGTGGTCGGGCTCTGTAATTGAATAGCAATAGGGACCGCGTTCAATTAGTGCTTAGCGTGGACAAGATGAACGCCAGGGTGTCCGGGCGCGAGTCCTTGAACGGCGCGGCCGAACCTGGACGCGATCTCCTGGAAATTGATGTCTTCGATGGCACAAAATCCGTGCGAGCGAAGTATCGCTGCAATGCCAGCCGGCTCGAAACGGCTGTCGGTGGCGATTACCTGATTTGAATCGAACCAGCACCTGGCGCAAGCTATGTTGGGAGAATCACTGTGGGAAGCCCACCTGGCGCACAAGGGCGTCAAAGCGCGGATCGGAGCGGAGCGAATCCATAAATGGATCGAGTAGTAAGTACGTGATCACTGGGTCTCGTTCGGCATAGGCTCGCTGAAGCCATGTGAATGCCAGATCTTTCTCACCTAGCGCCCCGCAGATGGAAGCAATGTAATAGGCGGGAATGTAAGCATTGTCAGGCCGCTTCTTGAGATACTCGATGATGGCTTTTGCCCTGATCCGATCTCCTGACGCCGCATAGGCATAGCCGAGGCCCCACGTATACATGGGAGCCGCGCCGAGAGCATTTGCGCGCTGCATCTCGGTTACCGCCTCTGTATAGCGCTTTTCTGCCACCTCTGTTACGCCGAGGCACCAATGGCCCAGTGCAAATTCAGGATCTAACTCCAGAGTTTTGCGGCACTGAACGTCCGCCTCTTCATTTCTGCGAGCATCCCGGTAGGTACGTCCCAGTGTTCCATTAACGGGGAGCGACAGCGGATCGAGTTCCCGTGCGCGCTCCATTTCGGCGATCGCCCCCTCAGCGCGGCCAACATTCGTCAGGTGTTCCGCATGCGCGTGATGTGCGTCGGCATCGTTGGGGTTCAGCCTAATTGCTCGCTGAAAGTCCCGCTCGGCGCCGCTCCAATCGCGCGCATACATGGTCCGGGCTATTCCGCGCGCTGTATATGCCTCCGAAAGAGTATCGTCCAGCTGTAAGGCCTTGCCCGCCGCCTCTGTCGCCTTCGGAAAACACTCGTTCGGGGGGAGTATCCCATAGGTACCAAGGATGTCGTATGTCTTTGCGAGGCCGGCATACGCTTCTGCAAAGCGTGGATCGATGCGAACCGACTGCTGGAAGTAGTCCGCTGCCTTATTGAATCCCGCCGTAGTTCTCTTCTGGTAAAAAAAGCGGCCCCTGAGGTATGCCTCGTACGCCTCAGGATCGACTCGACGAGTTGACCCGCGGTGGCTATCTTCTGCCGGCGTCACTCGCGCCCCGATCGCGCTGGCAATGGATTGAGCAACGTCTGCCTGCAGGCTGACCACGTCGCGAAGGTCACGGTCGTAGGTCTCGGACCATAGGTGCCGATCTGTTGATGCATCAATGAGTTGGGCAGTCACGCGCACGAGGTCTTGCGAACGGAGCACTTCACCTTCTACTACCGCGTCGACGTTCAATTCGCGGGCGATATCGGCCAGCGGCTTGCGAAGACGCTTGTACCGCATTACGGACGTACGCGAGATCACGCGGATCGAGGATATTTTGGCTAGCTCGGTAATCAGTTCGGCGGTCATCCCATCGGCAAAGTATTCCTGTTCGGTGTCTCCTGAGAGATTTTCAAATGGCAGTACGGCCAGCGAGCGGATCTTGACTGAAGACGACCTTTGTAGGGCCGAACTCCGGAAGCGTCCGACTGCGAGAACAACGATTATTCCCACAATGGCCAGGAGGCCACAGATGATGAATATGACTTGCCGCCTTTGGGTTGGCACCCGGCTCCCAGGACTCCGTTCCTCCGTTCCAGAACCGTCCGTCTCGGACGTTCCGTCGAGCGTCGGAACAAACGTTTCAGCATCGCTTTTTGCCGTCTCAGCAAACGCAGCTTCAAGTTCTGGCTGGTGCAGTTCCTGATTGAGAGGCCCGGCTCTTACTGAATTATGCGATTGACGGGATTCCCACCAGGCTTCCAGTTCGTCGGAGTAAGCGTACACCGAGCCACGCTTCTCATGGAGCAACCGATGAACAGGCAATCCCTCATTTTCCTCCCAGCGTCGAACAGTCTTTTCGCTGCGATTGAAGTGGGAGGCAATTTCCTTCCACGAATCCAATCGTCTGGTGAACCGCTCGCCATTTGAAGCCGCAAGGTGAGAGTTCCACGGAGATTGCTCGCCGCTAGGCATATCCTCACTTCCCGAATAGGCCAAAAGTATACATGCAACAGCGGTCAAGAGCGGTCAAATGCCCTGTGACCGCTCTTGTCTGTTGCTCATTACCCGGCTGAACGCGTACAAGCAGCTTCAAAGGAGGTACATCCATGCCATTCACAGGTATAAGCAAACACGAGGACGGAGCAGTGATGACACGGCGCAGATACATGCGTAAAGCTATTTGTCTACTGGCGGGACCCGCCGTCGCAGCGATGATTCCAATATCAACTCGGGCAGAGGACAGGCAGGGGAAGGACGATGAGGAAACCTTCACGGTCGATGTCGCGCTCAATGGGGCGACGCTGATAGTGAATCACGTCGATCCGACTCAACCGCCCCAGGTTCCATTCCCCGGCGACACCCTGGTCATCAAGGGCACGATCTATCGGGGCGGCACTCTACCTAGCGGAATAACCAATAACGATCCCAATGCGTCTGGTGGTATCGGAAAGATCACGTGCCGCGCCCTGATTCTGGTCCAACCAACTGATTTCACAACACCGGCAGCATCGTTTGTAACTGAGCTCTACACCTTTTCAAATGACACCGAGACCATCATTGCCGACGGACCGGGCGCCAACCTGTACGCCACAGTTCTTCGAGCTGTGCTCGGCGGTACCGGGCATTTTGAGAGTGTGACCGGGGAAATTATCGAGAAGAATATCGGTTTGAACAGTACCGGGTTCTGCAATCTACGCATCACCTTTAAACTGAAACAATCGGGGAGCGAGAGACACGGGTGAATTTGAGCGTACCCCATGAATTGCGAACGGGAACATCAGTGTGCAAAACCTCTTTGGAGCAACGAATGAAGACGATGGAACAGCTCGACGGTCGCAACACGTCATCCCTGGTCCTGTCTTTAACATTTATGGGAGCGTCCTTTCTTAGCCTTTTCCCAGTCGATGCCCATTCACAGGACCTGCCTTCCAACGTTGTCATCCAGTGGAATCAAGCCGCGCTGAAGGGGGTCCGCGATTCTAAGCTCGGCCCCCCGATGGTGGCTCGCGCATTGGCGATTGTTCACACATGCATTTACGACGCCTGGGCGGCTTACGATAAGCGTGCTCTGGGTACGCAATTGGGCAGCTCTCTCAGGCAGCCCGAGCGCGAGCGAACACTGGCAAACAAAAATGAGGCGATCAGCTTCGCTGCCTACCGCGCCAGCGTCGACCTCTTCCCGATCGATGATCAGAAAGTTTTTCGACCGCTCATGGAGCAGCTAGGATACTATCCCGACGACCAGTCTGTAGACACCCACGGCCCTAGCGGTGTCGGGAATGTGGCTTGCGGTGCCGTTCTGCAATTCAGGCATCATGATGGCTCAAATCAATTAGGAGACTTGAGCGCAAGCGGCGTTCCCTATTCGGACTACACCGGATACGTCTCGGTGAATCCTCCTGCTCCGGTGCCGCCGAACCCAGATCTCGTGGCCGATCCCAACCGCTGGCAGCCGCTCCAATACCTGGATGCAACAAAAACCTCGGTGACGCAGTCTTTCGTGGGAGCGCAATGGTATCGGGTGGTCCCTTTCACCTTTCGCTCCGGCGATGAATTTCGCAATCTCCTCGCTCGATTCGGCCCTGCTACTGCCGGTACCAGAGAGTTCCAGGAACAAGCAGAGGAACTGGTGGAAAAGAGTGCAAATTTGACCGACCGGCAAAAAGTGATTGCTGAATACTTTGCCGATGGACCGAACTCGGAGCTTCCACCCGGACATTGGGACTTGTTCGCGCAATTTGTCTCCGCCAGAGATCACCATGACGTAGATGAAGACGCAAAGCTGTTTTTTGCCCTCACGAACGCTATCTTCGATGCGGGTATCGTAGCGTGGGACGCAAAGCGCGCATTTGACTGCGTCCGTCCCGCGACGGCGGTTCCGTATGTATTCCGAGGCCAGCAGATCAAGGCATGGGGTGGCCCCGGAAGAGGAACCGTAACGATGGACGGAAGGTTCTGGATACCGTATCAGCTAAATACGTTTCCGACACCTCCGTTTCCGGAATACATCTCCGGACACAGCACTTTCAGCGCTGCGGGAGCTGCCGTTTTGAGGCTGTTTACCGGCAGTGACACATTCGGCGATTCAGTTACCTTTCCCGCGGGGTCATCGAAGATAGAGCCGGGTCTGACACCATCTTCCCCCGTCACGCTGCGATGGGAGACCTTTACCGATGCGGCCAATGAAGCCGGCATCTCCAGACGTTACGGCGGAATTCACTTCAGAGCTGGTGACTTCACGGGCAGGGCGGTCGGACAGATCGTTGGGTATGAGGCCTACGTCAAAGCCGCCAGGCTCTGGAACGGCCGCAAATGATCTTGGACAGCGTAGGGAATCGCAGCAATCGTCCGTTACAAACGGAAGTACTGTGAGTATCTGACAAAAATGCACTCGGAAAACAAGGGGCCCGGTTTATAACAACCGAGCCCCATCGCTACTTCAACCAAAACGGAGTTACCGATCAATCTCGGGAACTCCATCAGCATTCCGCTGTTGCCGGTCTGCACGGAAGGCAACTCTCCGTTTCAGCGCTCGATCAGCGACTTTGGTCCTCGATCTTCCTGAGGTTTCTCGGGTCCATCGCATGGTTCTTGGCGACGGGCTATCCGAAAGTTATGCGCATTGGAATTAGTCCTAGTAAATTCGCTTCTCGTCACTCAATTCCCGGATGGTCGGCTAACCGCACCTTACTCCCCTGAGTTCGAACCGGACGTCGACCTTCCAGGATGGTTATAGAGTCTGCTAACCCAGCCGTCGGCAACTGGCGCAATAACGGGCCGGTGGATTCAGTTGGTCATTATCACCATATGCCGACTCGGACTTCTATAATGCGAGAGGTGTCTTCGTCAGAAAAGAATCAGCGACCTCTGGAAGCTGGCATCGTTACCGATTTCAAGGATCGGATGAGCTATGCAGGCTATCTCTGCCTTGATGGCCTGCTATCACAACAGCGGCCGCTCTCCCAGCCAACGCACCATGATGAAATGCTATTCATCATCCAGCATCAAGTCTCAGAACTCTGGATCAAGCTGCTAATCCACGAGTTGAAGGCAGCGATCGGTTATGTGCAGCAGGACCAGCTCGATCCCTGTTTCAAGATTCTGTCGCGCGCCAAGCTCATCCAGATGCAGCTCTTTGAGCAATGGGCCGTATTGGAAACGCTCACTCCGTCTGAATACATGGAATTTCGGGGAGTGCTCGGCCACGCCTCCGGCTTTCAGTCATATCAGTACCGCAAGCTTGAGTTTCTGTTAGGCAACAAGAATCGGGATGCGATCAAAGTCTTCGCCGATGCCTCGGAGATCCATCAAGATTTGCAGAAGACACTTGAGTCCCCCAGCCTGTATGACGAATTTCTACGGCATCTCCAGCGTCGCGGCCTCGCTGTTCCTAAAGCCTGCGTCGAGCGCGATTGGTCGGAGCCTCATCAGAAAAACGATGAACTCGCAGAAGTCTTTCGACAAATCTACGAGCATCCACGTGAACGCTGGGACGCATATGAGATGTGCGAAAAGCTTGTCGATGTAGAAGAGTACTTCCAGCTCTGGCGCTTTCGCCACATGAAGACCGTCGAGCGCATCATTGGCTTCCGCCCCGGCACCGGAGGCTCATCCGGCGTCGGCTTTCTACGCCAGGCAATGGAATTGACTTTCTTCCCTGAGCTCTTTGCCGTTCGTACAGTTCTGAAGCAACGATGAGCCGCGCATCGGCAATGGTCCGTACGATGGACGAAGCCGTAGCACAACTAGGCCCTGGTCCGCTTACGGAAGAATCTGTGCAGCGGCACATTGCGCCTTTGTTTTCCCGCGTGCTGGCCAGCGATCGCATCTATCTCGCCAACCACTCCTTAGGCCGTCCACTCGACGCGATGGCAGAGGACGTGCGCGAAGCAACTTCCTTGTGGGAAACAAAGCTCGGCGATGCATGGGATGCTTGGCTGGTAGAACAGGGAGCCTTTCGCGCTCGCGTCGCCCAACTCATCCATGCTCCGCGTGCTGATTGCGTCGTGCCAGAAACATCTGATGGGCAGGGCCTGCGTACTGTGTTGAATGCGTTGCCCGGAACCCCGCGCGTCTTGAGCACGCGTAGAGAATTCGATTCCATCGACCAGCTGTTGAAACAGTATGCCTCGCTTGGACGCATAGAAATGCAGTGGGTGGAAGCCGACAATGAGGGTCTATTTACTGTGCCGGGCATATTGCGGCACCTACGACAGGGTATCGATCTCGTCGTGATCTCTCAGGTGATGTTCATGAACGGGCAAGCCGTACATAATCTTGAACAACTCGCCGCCGCGTGCCACGGCGTTGGCGCAAAGCTGTTGGTCGATTCCTATCACGCCGTCGGCGTCTTCCCCGTGGATGTCGCTGTTATGTGCGCCGACTTCGTTATAGGTGGCAGCTACAAATATCTTCGCGGTGGCCCCGGTGCATGCTTTCTCTATCTATCGCCTGAAATTCTTGCCAGCGGACTGCGCCCACTCGATACAGGTTGGTTCGCCCGCGAAAATACGTTCGGTTATGAGCGTCACGATCCACCGCTGCTGCGTGCAGGTGGCGATGCCTTTCTCGAATCGACACCTCCTGTGCTTACCTACTATCAGGCACGTAGTGGGCAACAGTTTACGTTGGCCATCACTGTGGAGCGCCTCCGCGAATATAGACAAAAACAACTCAGCCAGTTGAAGCTTTATCTTGCTGATGCTGGAATCAATGCAATTGGAGGCGATGACGACCACGGCGCTTTTGACCCCGCGACACTGTTGTGCAAACAGGGCGACGAGTTGAGTTGCCTGACCGCACCACAGGTCGCCTCTCTCAAGAAGATTTATGCGGGCGAGACCGATGATGAGGGGCACATGATATTTCCTGGCCTGATGCCCGGCGACGAGGCGCACCTATGGAAAAGCTGGCTGGTAGGCGCCGGACCCAATGTGAGCCTGTACACGCAGGGTTACTTCCGCTACATGGTTTTTGACGATCCGAGTTGGAACGCTTTGACTGCCAAGACGAATGCGGCTGTACATGCAGCCGATGCGAAGACCGCGCAGACACTGAACGCGACCGATCCCGATCTGAGCCTCTTCGCAGCGCGCGGCGGCAAGTTGATTCTCTATCACGGCTGGAACGATCCGGCGATTTCGCCCCTGAACACCGTCCACTACTACGAGGAGGTGAAGGCAAAGATGGGTGACGCGAAGACAGCAGATTTCCTGCGCCTGTACATGGTTCCCGGGATGGGCCATTGCGCCGGAGGGTCAGGGGCGGCGGCTTTTGGACAGTTCGGTTTGACCACAGCGAAAGGGCCGGAGTACGGCATCTTCGACGCGCTCGAAAAATGGGAAGAGCTGGACACTGCGCCGGGCTCGATCATCGCGACCAAATATGGCGCTGCCAGAAAAGTGGAGATGACGCGGCCGATATGCCCGTATCCTCAGATTGCGAAATACAACGGCAACGGCGACCCGAATGACTCGGCCAGCTTTACCTGCGCTGCGCCGGGCCATTGACCCCCGTCGACTTGGAAGATCGCATTTCAGAATCTTTCCGAACGGTCTTAGCGAGGCCAACGTTAGGCGATAACAGGCCTAACCCGCCCGGTGCAATCCAATCTTACGCCGCCACGGACAGCGGGATTTGGCAATCGAGACCGCTTCGAATTAAATGGCAATGGCGACTCCAGTCGGAGAAACAGGCAGTAAGGTGCGGGTTGCCCGTCAACCGGGAGGAACTTGGTAGTCGGAGGGCCGAACCGGGGATCACTTCCGCTCTGTCGCTTCTCGTTATTTATCCGTATAGGTAGAGCGGCTGAAAGCGCAAAGTTAGCCATTCCGTGCCGTCTGGATGAGCCCGAAGGAGAAACGTTTTCGCCTTTCGCATCCAAATTCCAGGCAAGCCTGCACCAGCAGTAACAGTGCGGCTCGCATGACCGTCGTTGCGGATTCGGCCTGACTCACGTGGCAGGTGGCTGACGGTAGAGTTCTTGCTATACAATCCGATGCCATTGGGCGGGAAGGGCGCAGTCTGCGAATACCCTCCGCCATGGAGGGGCTTGTGTCAGCTCCCGACATAGTCTGGAAAGACGGCAAGTTTGGCCAAACATCGCGGCGCGACGCCTGGTGGCTTTCTCCGACGGCAGTCCTCCTGGGTTTCGGCGCGTTTCTCATCTATGCCAACTGGGCGGCGTTCCAGAACAGCCATTACACCTATGGTCCATATATCTCACCGTTTTATTCACCCGAGCTTTTCGGCAGCTCCCCGCACGCCTTGTTTGGTCCGAAACCGAGTTGGTATCCGAACTTTCTGCCCTTTTCTCCGGCGCTGTTCATTCTCTGGATTCCAGGCCTGTTCCGTGTGACCTGCTACTACTACCGCGGCGCGTATTACAAATCGTTCTGGGCCGATCCTCCGGCATGTGCGGTGAGTGAGCCCCGGAAGAGTTATTTGGGGGAAAGAACCTTTCCGCTCATTCTGCAGAATTTTCATCGCTACTTTCTGAGGCTCTCGTACATTGTCTGGGGCTTTCTGGTCTACGACGCGTTGAGGGCTTTCTTTTTTCCTGAGGGATTTGGGATCGGGATTGGGAGCCTCGTTCTGGTTGTGAATGTCGTGCTCCTGGCCGGATACGTATTCGGGTGTCATGCATTCCGACACTTGATCGGCGGAACATTTGACCAGATCTCGGATCACCCCGTTCGGCACAAGATCTACAACTTCGTGAGCCGGCTGAACGCGGGGCACAAGAAGTGGGCATGGGCGAGTCTTCTTTGGGTTGCGTTCTCCGATATTTACATCCGTCTTTGTTCGATGGGCATCTGGCATGACTGGAGAATTCTCTAGATGCCGGAATTCCAGCGGTTCTCCTACGACGTACTCGTGATTGGAGCTGGCGGAGCGGGTCTGCGCGCCGCCATCGAAGCTGGAGCCGCGGGTGCGAAGGTGGGCGTGGTCTGCAAATCACTGCTCGGCAAAGCCCATACCGTAATGGCCGAAGGAGGCATCGCGGCAGCACTGGCCAATGTCGACGATCGCGATAACTGGCGGGTTCATTTCGCCGATACGATGCGTGGCGGTCAGTACCTGAACAACTGGCGCATGGCCGAACTCCACGCTAAAGAAGCTCCGGAATGCGTCTGCGAACTCGAGGCATGGGGCGCGCTTTTCGATCGCACGACGGACGGCAAGATTCTTCAACGAAACTTCGGCGGACACCGATACCCCAGGCTGGCCCACGTCGGCGACCGCACCGGCCTGGAGATGATACGCACACTCCAGGACCACGGTATCCATACTGGGATGGAAGTCCACATGGAGTGCACCGTACTCAGCCTGCTGCTCGACGGAAATCGCATTGCAGGAGCTTGCGGATACGACCGCGAGAAGGGCCGCTTCCAGTTGTGGGAGGCGAAGGCAGTGGTGCTGGCCACCGGCGGAATCGGGCGTGCCTTCAAGGTGTCCAGCAACAGTTGGGAATACACAGGCGACGGCCTTGCATTGGCGTATCGCGCCGGAGCCGAACTCCAGGACATGGAATTCGTTCAGTTTCACCCCACCGGCATGGTCTGGCCGATCAGCGTGAGCGGCATTCTCGTAACCGAAGGTGTCCGCGGCGAAGGCGGCGTCTTGCGCAACAGCGAAGGCCGCCGATTCATGTTCGACGATATCCCTGACCTCTATAAGGAGCAGACTGCGGACTCTGAAGAAGAAGGCTGGCGGTATACGCAGGGCGATAAGAATGCGCGCCGTCCGCCTGAACTGCTCACCCGGGATCATGTTGCGCGGTGCATCAATCGCGAAGTCAAGGCAGGCCGGGGCTCGCCCCACGGCGGTGTCTTCCTCGATATTTCCTGGATCAAGGAGCGCATGCCGAAATCAGAAGAGCATATCAAACGCAAGCTCCCGAGCATGTATCACCAATTCAAGCAGCTTGCCGATCTTGACATCACCAAAGAGCCGATGGAAGTCGGCCCAACGACGCACTACATGATGGGCGGAATTCGCGTCGACGGCGATTCGCAGATGTCCAATGTGCCTGGGCTTTTCGCCGCGGGGGAGGCCGCAGCAGGACTGCATGGCGCGAATCGGTTGGGCGGCAATTCCCTGTCTGATCTCGTTGTGTTCGGAAAGCGCGCTGGGCGCTTTGCGGCAGAATTCGCCAATGCCAACCGCCGAGTAACGATCGACGAGGATGAGCTTCAGACCACCGCAACAGCGGCCCTCGCTCCCTTTGACCGTGGCGCTGCCGGCGAGAACCCGTACAAGATTCAATACGATCTGCAGGAAACCATGCAAGACCTCGTCGGGATCGTGCGAGTCGAGAGTGAAATGCAACAGGCGCTCGACGCGATCGGGCAATTACGCACGCGGGCAGAGCGAACAGGCATAGCAGGCAATCGCGAGTACAACAACGGCTGGCACACGACGATCGATATCGGAAACATGATGATCGTGTCTGAAGCAATTACCCGTGCTGCGCTGTTGCGAAAAGAAAGCCGCGGCGCGCAGTTTCGCGAAGACTTCCCCAACAAGGACTCGGAGTGGGGAAAGTACAACATCGTCATCAGTCGCAGCGCAGACGGTGAGATGCAAGTCGAGAAGCGCGCACTTACGCCGATGCCGGATGAGTTGAAGAAAGTGGTTGAAGAGATGAAGTAGCGGGAGACGAAAGAGATGGCCACACCAGCGACATTTCGCATCTGGCGCGGAGACCCCGCCGGCGGCGCATTCCAGGATTACACAACGCCCGTGGAAGAGGGCATGGTTGTTCTCGACGCGGTGCACCGCATCCAGGCGCAGCAAGCACCCGACCTGGCGGTGAGATGGAACTGCAAGGCCGGCAAGTGTGGTTCGTGCTCTGCCGAAATCAACGGCATGCCCAGGCTCATGTGCATGACCCGGCTAAGTGCCATCGACCTGAACATGCCGGTCATCGTAGAGCCAATGCACGCGTTTCCGGTCATGCGCGATCTGGTCACGGATGTTTCGTGGAATTTCCAGGCCAAGAAGACGATCAAGCAATTCAAGCCCCGCCCACCCGACGCGGCCGATGGAACATGGCGCATCCAGCAGGCCGACGTCGAGCGCGTGCAGGAGTTTCGCAAGTGCATCGAGTGTTTTCTCTGCCAGGACGTGTGCCACGTTCTGCGGGAACACCACAAGCACGACGAATTTATCGGTCCGCGTCTGCTCGTCTATGCTGCCGCACTCGAAATGCATCCGCTGGACACCGAAGACCGGGTCAGCGATTTGAGACACAAGCACAACATCGGTTACTGCAACATCACGACTTGTTGCCGGCAGGTCTGCCCCGAGTCGATCACGATTACAGAGAACGCGATTATCCCGCTCAAAGAGCGATTGGTGGACCGTTACTTCGATCCCCTGAAGCGGTTATTCCGCATCCTCTAACTGAAACTCATCTCCCCCAAACCCGGTGAGATTTGCTATCTCGGGCGGGTGTCCTGAACATCGAAGGGAACCAACTCCTGTTCCAATTCTCCCCATTCATACGCTGGATTTTGAAGCAGCCGCACGCACCGATTCCAGCGAAGGATGGCATCGTCGTTCCCCGCCGGGCGGATTTTCTCAGCCTCTGCAAAATGGTGCATAGCATGGTCGAAAAGCGCTACCAGTGAGCGAGGTAATTGCCCAGCGTTGAGCTGGGCTTTTGCGCGTCGCTCGTGCAGAATCCCAGTGTAGTAGAGGCGCTCGTACGGATCCTTGAGTTGCCGGAAGATCTCTTCGGTTTCCCGGTAACGATCAGACCCACTACCGGTGAATTGATCTGTAAGGGCGAGACCAAGTAAACGTAATGCGAGCTGATGCTGCGGTTCGATGGCCAAGATATCGCGACAGATCGACTCTGCCTCTTCCGGTTCGTTGAGCGAGCGATAGAGTTCTGCCTTTGAGATGGCCTCAGCAATCCCAGCTGTCGAAATGCGCTTAACCTTATATTCCATGGCTCTTTCCCTCCACGTTCAAACTTCCCTGGCGCCGTGAATATTGCGAACCGGGCCCTATTTTCCAATCCCACCAACGGCCAGATTGGAAGTCAGCTGCGCCTGATCCTACCCCGCATCAAACGCAACCATACTGCGCATCAGCGGTACACGATAGTCGGCTGCCGTTTTGTTTACTGCTTATCGTCCTGAAAAGCCTCAACGTCGCGCCTGCGAACGAGCCTCTGGCAGTGATCAGCATCCCAAATTGTTCCAAGACCCTCTGCGAAGAATTGATTCAGATCGTCCGCCATCTCAAGGACACGGGTTTTCAACGGGGTCATCGCGCCTGCTTTCTTGACCACGACATTATGCTTCTTTCCCTAAGCGTAGTCCAGACTTGACTAGAGCTTCGCCGGCGGGCTTTGCGAGCTCCACATCTCTGT
>Ga0210406_10001011_pt1 | contig 36032 bp, 40 predicted proteins | sample IncBWC30MmetaG_FD_155454 | JGI IMG/M metagenome (GOLD analysis project Ga0210406, IMG submission 155454) | Forest soil microbial communities from Barre Woods Harvard Forest LTER site, Petersham, Massachusetts, United States - Inc-BW-C-30-M | ecosystem: Environmental > Terrestrial > Soil >... | reverse complement strand
CCAACGCCAACATGATCGGATCGCTCTACAGCGAGTTCGACATCTATACGTCTTGGGGTTGTGACGAGTCTGGCGAACATTGCGGGCACTACATCAATAACGACGCCCTCGCTTTTCTTGCTATTCTGCAAACCAAAAGCCGCGGCGGTGGCATCGGCCCGAAGGGCCTGCGCCTAGTTCGAGGAAAGGACTGCCAAGATTTCGGTGGCCGGTGGGTTGACTACAACCTACTCAGGGATGGAAATCCTTTGCCTACTGACGAGCAGTACAGCGTTTCGGAACATCACACCAACACTGACCTGACCCCATCGACCAACCAAGAGGCAAACGCTTTCTACGATCACATAAGTCCTGGGTGGCTTCCCGGAGCTACAGTGTCTAACGTGCAGTCCTTTACGATTGCGCCGACGTCCGGAGGTACTTCTCAGTCTGTAATAATAAGCATTGATAATCAGGACTACGGCTCGCTAGGCATTTTCACAAAGAACCTAGGTTCAAGCCTTCTGATTCTAATTAATGGAAAGTCCGCTCCTTCGCAGATGACCGGCGATAAAAAGTGTTCCAATCACAGAGAATGGTGACAAGTTACGACTGCAATTTTGAGTTCAATCATAAAACCGGCGGCAAGCCTCAAGGGTCAATCCAGGTTATGAAAAAAAGAAGAATACGGAATATGGCATTAGCTCTAGTAATTTTGGTCATCGCGTCAATACTTTTCTGTACGTTTGCACCACGCTATCAGGCCAAACGATTTCTCAAAGCGTTTCTCGCCCTTCAAGTCGGCCAATCGGGCTTTAGCGACGCCGAATTAGTCGCAAAAAGCTTCCATGGTCAAATCCTAACGATCGGCGATGTTGCACCCGAGTGTTCACCAGCCCATTGCAGCTACGTTTTTTATTTTCAAAATACAATGCTGCATCGACTGCGATTGGCGCCAAGAGTTGCATTCTCCGCTGTCATTGAGACAACCAACGATAAGTTGGTTCTGCGCCGCGCGGCCTTGGCTTCCGAAACCAACGGAAAGTATGCTGAGGCCTTTACGTTAGAAGAGCGAGAAAACCACTCCGGACAATCATTCAGACGGGCTGTTTACTCCTTCGTTCCCCAAAATGGTTTTGAAATGACCCCTTCCGCTTCTGCTAAACAAAGAGCTCTCGCATACTCCTTCAACCTAGCCTGTCTAAGCAAAATTGGCGGATGCTCTCGACCAACGGAAATGTTACCTGCACTGGCTAATACGGATTTCAGGTGAAGACTGCGCCACTACCGTTCAAGTTTAGCCCGGTTCCTCCCACCCGATCCAATACGGGAAGTATCGCCGAGCCGCAAAGCCTCAATCACTTCTCCTATACCACAACGATCCGATCAACCTCACAGATCCCTCGGGCATGTTCATCGCCCCCCAGCTTTATTCGCTGATGCGCCTTTCCAACGCCAACATGATCGGATCGCTCTACAGCGAGTTCGACATCTATACGTCTTGGGGTTGTGACGAGTCTGGCGAACATTGCGGGCACTACATCAATAACGACGCCCTCGCTTTTCTTGCTATTCTTCAAAGCCAAGGCCGCAGCACGGCAGAGAACGACAAGAAGGCCGCTGAGAAGAAACAGAAAAAGACGGACTGCTTCGCCGAATTGAAGTTCAATCAGGCTGGGCACGGCACGCCTTCCGGCGTGACACACTCATTCTGGTACATGTTCGTGGCACCCCAACTCTACATGCTGATGAGGCAAGCAAACGCGAATATGGTCGGATCGCTCTCGAACGAATTTGACCTGGCGAATATTCCTGTCTATGGGTGGGGCTTCGGGGCGGTACACTAGAGTTCCTCCACAGGCGAGCCAGTACCCGATACATACGAATTGGGCTACGGCCTACTCGGCTACGGGTTATTTCTGGACCCCCAAGGTGCTGGACGACCTACTCCACGTGGAGTGAAGGCCAAGTTTTATGGCACGCAGCAAAAGAAGTTCAACCATTGCCTCTGAAACGTGTTTGGCGCAGATGCCAAGAACATCGCCTATCAAACAGCGGCGAACGCGCCTTTTTTGGATGCGAGACTCTCATCAGCTCAAGTAATAACGCTGCTCGGAACCAACCCGGACTCGACTTCGGACCAAACGGAACAGTGTACATATCAAGCGAAATCTTCTATTCAAATGGTGCTAATGCCACCAATGCAATTTTTGGCAGTTATGCGCACGAGCTAGCCAACATCCTAGACGAAAAAGATAATCTCCCTGGCACGACGGGAGGACAGGGATGGGGTCGTACGTACGGAGGCCCCCACGATCCGCAGGACAAGGACACCGGAGCGCAAGTAGAGGAATGCATGTATGGCAGTTTGCAATATCCTTAAGCGGGGTACAAAAGGATGAGATCGACAGTGATCATGATTTTGATTATTTCAGTCCCTCCAAGTATGGTTGGTGAATTCCCGCCTCCGGCTCCTTGGTCCCAAGGTCAAGGAACGAAAATAAGTGAGCAGGACCTAGGTGGTCCATATGTCATCGAGACCTTGGATAGGAACCGAGCGAAAAAAGAAGGAGAGATTCGTGACTTCATTTGGACTCACTGGCACCAGAAACGCAGCGGACGTCTAGTCGCTACGTGGTACAGCAAGGAGGGGGTGCCAGCAGAAACGGCGTATGTCCTTGAAAACGACGAAAAGGGGGTCTGGAGCATGAAAGTAACAATGCAGTGGCCGCCGGAAAGAGGGAGTGATCCAGAACATAACCGTAGTGAGTATAGGGTGTATTCGGTTCGGCGAATCGAGCCTCGGCATGATGGCCAGTCACCCGCAGTCTTTATACCAGACGACAAATCAACACAAGGAGCGTCCTATTGGCTGGTCTTCTATAGTTTGCAACACAAGAAAACCGGGGGACTGTAGTAGCATTGTGTAGCACGCTCTCAGGCGCGGTGGCTTCTCCCCGCTTCCATCTGTTTCAGTGCCCAATCATCTCCACTTCGCTACACTTCCGTTTCGTCATGCTTCTTCTCCCCACAAAACGCAAAAATCGTATATCGGTGGGCAAATGCGACCATGATTGGATCGCTGTGGAATGAATTTACTTTGACTGAAAACTTTACTTCCGAAACAGGCGAAGTCTCGCACAGTATCGGATTTGAACCATATCTGCGATCACGTTAGACGAACAAAGTGGGCTTGAAGCTGCCTAGTTCGGGACAACTTCGGGACATTTAAGAGAGCGGAAAGTTCGCTGATTTCCGCGTAAGCGACACCAGACAAAGCTGTTAGCGTTTTACCCCGCCTTGTTTGCAAGCAGGGGGTCACCGGTTCGATCCCGGTCACGTCCACCAACTTAATTCCCGCTCTCCCAATCATTTACGCTGCTTTTTCCTCTGTTCGGCTTCTTCAAGCGTGGCGCTGGTACCAAGAAACTGTACTCGGTCGTCTTCTAGTTTCCTGAAAACATCGAAGCGTGGATGCATAGTGGATGCGTAGAGGAATATACCTACGGAGGCAGCAGGTTGTCTGTCCAATTTTGGTCATTCTTGGGGATTCGCCCCTCGTCAGGTCGGCGCACGCACTCTCAAATTCTCGGGGGCGAGGTACGCCGAAGATAGCCTTAATCTCTCAATTCCGCGTTTTCTGCGGGTACGACCCTAATCCGCCACTAAAACAACAACGCAGATTCAGTGCTACGCCCGCAGCGAGGAGGTCTACAACCCGGAGTGACCTGAATTTTCGAAATTCTTGAAATTATCCTCGGGTCCTCGAGAAGTCCGACAGAAAGCGTCGTCTCCCCTTGGTTCGGCCCTAAGATTCGATTCGTAAAAAGTAAATTAATGGATGTGCAGAATTGAACAGATTCCTGTTTTCACGGCGTCTAGTATTCGGAGTGTCCCAGGAGACCTAGCATGAAATTCATCAAATTAGCTATACCTAGCTTGATTGTATTGGTGTTATTGCTTTCCGTCGGTCCGGTGTGGGCTGACACCCTTGGAACTGCGGCTAACTTTGCGGTCTTGGCAGGTTCCACGGTGACAAATACCGGCCCGACCACTATCACCGGAGATCTGGGCGTTTTTCCAGGTAGTTCGATCACCGGCTTTGGTAGCATCACCATCACAGGAACGGTAAACCAAACCGATGCGATCGCGCAGCAGGCTCAGAGCGATCTCACCATTGCCTTCAGTGCTCTACAAAACCTGGGCCTAGGCTCATCCGCTATCAGTGTTCCTGGAGGTGTCCTGAGTGGGACCTACATTCCAGGCGTCTATTTTGCTCCCGCGGCGTCTTTGACGGGAACAATCTTTCTCAACGACGGGGGCGTTGGCGGTCAGACATTCGTATTCTACTCGCCGAGCACGCTGATCACCGCATCCGGTTCGGTAGTTAATGTGAGTGGTCTCTCTCCAACTGACAGTGTGTATTGGGTGGTCGGCAGCTCTGCGACTCTTGGCACAACTACTTCGTTCGAAGGAAATATTCTCGCGCTCACCAGTATCACGCTGAACACCGGCGCAACCATTGGTTGCGGTAGAGCTCTAGCGGAAAATGGAGCGGTAACGATGGATACCAACACCATTTCCCTTGGCTGCGGGAGCACCACTGCTACAACTGGCGGCGGCTTCAACGGTGGCGGTGGCACGTCCGTTCCAACTCCGGAACCCTCCACTTTCCTGCTTCTCGGTGCTGGCATTTTTTGCATCGCTCTCCTGACAAAACGAATCCATATGTTTGTCGGCGTTGACCCTTCACTCGCAGCCGCGTCAACGTTTTCATAAATAAGTTCAGGCAACTTGGTTTTATCCACTACAACGTCTCTTCGACGATGCGGCGCTTCTCTTCGACCGATCGCCGCTGTCTCGCTATTCGCTTGGCTGTCAGCTGGCAAAGGGATTTAGTTGAATTTTGAATCAGATAGCGAAGTGGCCTTTTCGCCTTAGCAAACCGCCGCCTTTAGCCTCTCGGCCACCTCTCCAGCAGCGAACACGTTGTAGACGAACAAAGCTCGATCAGCTGTTCCTTGCCCGCTATTTGCGAACCGGCTATCCCCAGGGCCGCGTGGTAATCACGGATCCGGACTTGCTCTTTAGCAGAGAAGAAGATGCGTAACTGCGCGGTGTGCTTGGCATCAGCGCCTATGCGCTCGTCCCCGGTCTGAGCGACAGGCTTAGTCCTTGGGGCAATCCCCAGGAACTGCACAGCGACCATCTTTTCGTCAGCGGCATCGGTCGCTGCTAGCCTCTCTTTCGGGCCTTCTTCTTTGCGGACTTCTTCTTAACCGTCTTTTTCTTCGCGGGCATCTTCTTGGCGGGCTTCCTCCTCGCTACCCTGTTCTGAGCCTCCTTTTTTTCTTCCTCAAGCGTTCGAGTCATCAATACGTCTTCGAAGCTTTGACCGTTCGACGTCATTTATCCCTCCGTGAAGCTTTGAGCTTTCGATTCAGAGATTTTTCGCGTTTTACTAGCGCGCCAGAAAGCCGTCTGTCTGGAATCTTTTCGGACTCGATAAAGTTCACTTCTTGCGGCGCCCTGTTTTCCTTTTTTGCTTTGGTTTCTCGGGTTGGTGATTCTGCTGCTTCTTGTTCTGTTGCTTCTGTTTTTCAGCTTCAATCTCTTCCGTGGTCTTTTTGTTTTCGTCTGCCTGTTGAGCCCGCTGGACCGCGCTTGCTTGCTCTTTCTCCTTTAGTCGATCGGCGAGCTTTTCCTGTTCAATGACATCAGTGGCACAGTGGTCCTCGACTCTTTGTTCTTCCATAGAAACCTCCTATTTGGAATTCTTTCCTGGCTCGATTATGGAAAGTGCATTCCATTCGATACCGTTCGCTACAAGGCGAAGTTCGAGCTTGACGGCCTGATGGCCAATTCCCGCAACGGAGACTAGAGCTTGATCGGCAATTGTTTCCCCCGGTTCGATCCAGCCGTGCTTTTCAAAGGCTCCAAGTGTGGTGACACGCTCCCACTCCGTGGCTCCCTCGCTTTTTGCCGGCTCACAAGTAAACACTCTTAAAGCGGTACCTCTTTCAGAGATCTCCACCTTTGACAGGCCGACGTTTTTAAGCTGGACGGAAACTAGAACGTTGGTCACGGACTTGTTTTCCGTAGCCTTTCCAGATATCGCGAGCTCGAGCCGTGGTTTGAACGTCCTGCCCTTGAAGAATTTGTAGTAGGCCCAAATACCGCCAACGATCACCGCGGCGGTCTCAACCATTGTCTTGATATTTGCCACGGCGGTGGAAAACGCGGAGGGTGGAGGGTTTTCAAACATGATATCGATTCGTGGCGAACGGGAAGAACGGAGAGTTTAGCTCCGGTAATTCTAGTAAGCAAGCAGCAGGCGATGTCGGGGAACTCGCGCCCTGGCTTGAAGCTCCGTAGTTCGGGACAACTTCGGGACATTATAAGAGAGCGGAAATTTCGCTGATTTCCGCGTAAGCGACACCAGACAAAGCTGTTAGCGTTTTACCCCGTCTTGTTTGCAAGCAGGGGGTCACCGGTTCGACCCTCGCAACGGAACCTCGCGAATTTTTTACGGGAATCGGCGAACAGTCGAGTCAGCAAATCTTTGCGGAATGCAGGGCAGAAAGTTGGTTGACCTGACCGTACCGAAGTTGTACCGAATTAGGGTGTTTTGGCGACTTCGGTGAGAGTTCCGGTGAGAGTCGCGTTAGAGTTGCCTTGAGTGGTCGTTTCGTCGTTTCCGACAAAGACCACGAAAGCGGGTTAATCGATTGTTTCGATCCAAACCCGACTTAATAATCCTTGGCTTGTTGTTCTGTTCGCACTGCTGTTCGTTCTTATCGTCTTCACGGCTCAACAGTCATGAATAAAATTTAGCGCTCGGCGCTCGTGTTTTCCGAACCGATAGGACTAAGAAATCGCACATAGTAGCCTGGCGACCCCGGAATGAATTGCCAACCATCCTCACCGGGGCGCTTGGTGTAGATCACCGCCCGAACGTTCAACTTTTCGAGAGCCTTTAAGATTTGAGTCCGATCCCGAGCGGAAGCTGACCAATATGACGGTAGATTTTCAGTCTCGATATCGGCTACTACTCTAAATCCACCTAGATGGGCCCAATAGTCACCCTCGTCCCCGTGGCCAAAGACAGCCACGAGTGAATGAGGGGCAAGTCCCAGGCTCTTCAACGCTTCAGCCGTCTGCCACTGGGCATTTTCGACGTGATTCGGAGCTAGAATGCCGGCCTTCACGACCTTGAATGCAGTCGCAAAAACAATCAGTAAAGTCCCTAGCATTACCAGACGACGCGAGCGTACACGAAGACTTAAGAAGAGCGTCATGCCAAAAATGAAAAAGAATGCGCCTACCAATCTCGGCTCAACATGGATCAAGCCGTAGAGAAAGAATCCCCATAACGACGGCAGTAGTAAGTGCCAGCGAACTCGAGCTAAGCTCGGCCAGGCAATAAAAATTAGAAGAAAGCCTGCAATAAACTCCTTCTGACCTGTAAGCAGATGCAAATAGTATCTAACATTGTCTCTCAGCACCGTGTATTGCCTCTTCAAATCAAAACGTGGGTGTAGCCCTTCGATCCAATAAGGAGAGGCGTACCACAACGGATATGTTGCCCGAATTGGGGTTGCAAATTCCCTAACTTCAGGCGAGCTGGCTATCAAACGAGGCGGGTGAACCGGAGAGCCAGAAAACGAGACGTACTTTATGTAGTTCGCCGAACCTGCGTCGCCGTATGTCACGTGGCCTGCGGAGTGACTGAGAATCACGATCCATGGCAGTGCGACGGCCGCAAAACAGCTAGCGGCCAGCAAAGTTCCACGGCGAATGCCCGCTGCTGCCAAAAAAGCAAAGGCAAGCAAGAACATCACAGTTTTTGAGAAATATGCGAGTCCTAGTGTGACGCCGAACAAGACGAACGCCAAGGTCGTTGCCCTTCCGGATCGAATTCGAATCAGGAGGCCGCAAGCCAAGTAGACGAGTGCTGAGGTACACAGATCCGGCGTGTCTAGGTAAGCCGAATTCATAAACAGAGAGACGAACAACAGCAATGAATACCCAATGGACCACAACGCCCATTCAGGGACGGAATCATCTGCTCGATCTCCAATCAATTCTCTCAGAAAGAACTCGCCGCATAGGAGAGCACCTATGAACAGAAGAAAATTTACGAGATGAAGAACAGTTGATTCCAAGTCTGGGGCCGGTCGGACAACAAAAAGAGCCCCTGCTAACAGCCAAGAATAGAGTGGACTCCAATATGAGTTAATCGCAGCGGACCAATCATGTCGCAAATAGGCACATGCGACGTCCAGATAGTTCACGCCATCCGACTCTATCCAGTAGCGATAGGACCAGCATTGAGCGAAACCAGCAGTTGAAGCCAGCACCCAAAACCAAAATCGCTGTTGTCGTAAGGGTGACAGCAGACTCATACTGGCAAAATTCTTCATTGTTCGCATGAGCGAAAATCATAGCAAAATCAATTAACATGTGTTTTTGCAAAGACTTCGATTTACGCCACAAGCCGGATTTCACTTTATGCGGAGCCAGGAACATGCATTATTCGAACTAGTACTGCAGGAATTTTTTCTTGAAACGGGCATATAATTTGACGATATATGAGACGGGTCGGATTTGTATTCGTATCGTTTTTGTTCCTTACGCCTGGCACCGGAAACTCTGGAGTCGTTCAGCACGTCGCGGATAAGAGATACATAAACATTTTTCGACCTCTCTTCGAAATTCCGTCGAAGCTAACGAGCTTCGCGCCCGAGCCTACCATACAAAAGAACACCGAGACGAGTTCCGATTCCGGACTCTACATCGACATCAGACGATTCGGAGCCTACTTCAGTCCCAATCCCCCACGAACGACCGCCAGATGCATCGAGGGTTCTTCGACCGTCAAGATAAGCGCACCGGGCGACTACCAAAACGGCCAGGGCGTCGTTGTTTACGGCTGTGGTTCGCTCCCCGATCTGAAAACGCCAGCGACTCCAACGATCACGCCAAATCTATTGAACGGTACGACCACATGGAATTACAGAGTCATTGCTGAAGATTACGCTGGCGGCTATACGGCGGCGAGCAAAGTTGGAACCTCGACGGCAGGCCCGGCTGAGCTGGGACTGACGTCAGTCGACATCGCAGCCGCTACTCGATCAAACGGAACGTCTACCTATACTACAAAGTCCGCACATAATCTTCAGCCGGGAGCTGAAGTCTTCTTCTGCGGGTTCGGCGGGACAAGTTGCGTCAACGGAAGGTTTGCTGATGAGTTTAACGGCACGAAGGTCGTCGCGTCGGTTCCTTCTCCTGAAACATTTACCGTCAACGACGGAGACGTTTCGGACGCAAACGAGCGGCCATCCTCCGCCAAAGTATGGGTTAAAGCTTGCAACACTTTGACCTTTGGACCGGGAACCGCTAGCGGTTACAGTCGAATGCTGCGCTACTGGATATACCGGTCGCGGGGCGGTGGTCTTTTTGCCTTAGCTGGCGTCGCCATCGGCTTGGACCCTTACTTCGTTGACTGCGGCGGGTCAGCTCCCAGCTCTCCGGCCTATATTCCAATGAGACCTCCTTTACGCCCCGGTGCCGGTTACCTCGCGACTGTGATTTCCAGCGGTGGTGGCACGAACAGTCTTGAGTTGGCGGCAAAGGCAGCCATCAGCAGCATGGACAAACTTCTTGTGCACGACAATTCCTCCGCACTGCTCGCGGCTATGAAAGAGGCGCAAAACCAGTCGGGCGGTACAATTTACATTCCATCGGTATCGCCCGGGAGCGCGTTCTGGAATTTCAATGCGAGTACAGATATGACGACGGTCAGCGGAAATAACTACACCACCATCCTAATCAACGGGAACGTTTCCCTGGCCCAGCCTTGGATTCTGCGGAGCACCTTACGAATCGAAGGAATGACTAAGCGCAATTCGAGCTTCATGTATCCGGGAGGCGCTCATGTCGGGAGCCTAAGTGGCTACCCCATGTTCTATGCCAAAAAAGCAAATTCGATCGTGCTCCGCAATCTGTTCGTTAATTGCGGAGGCGCCCAGTGCACGGATCTTTTTACTGATACTGACGGCGGCGGCAATGGCTCAATAGGGGTGATCATCGAAAATGTTGGATTCGGAAACAATAGCAATGGGAATGTCGGCACAGCGCGAAATGTAATAATCAAAGGGGGATTCGATTACTTCTTCCGACAAGTAACGTGCGATCCCGCTTCCGGCTTAGCAACCTATCTTCCTGCGCCGTGTATGAACTTTACAGACAGCTCGGCTGCGGTTGAATCAGGTTCTCAAGTGGCAGGACGCGTTAAGTTTGAAAATTATTATGCCAACGGTTCGGGAATTCGAATTGATAGCATTCCAAACAAGAACGGCAGCGGTCCTGGGGGCTATTACTTCAACGGAGTATTGGCCGAAAGTATGCTAACGCCATTCCTCAGGATCGGTCCCATACAGCAATCGGCAGGGGACTTCCATCTCGTGGATCTGGTCATGGCAGATCAAGCCACCGGCTCCGGCACTCCTTTGGTGGACGCAACTGGCGCGCGGGTGCCAGTCATAACCTTGGAGGGAGGAGTCACCACTCAAGCGGGCGGACAACCAATCGTTATTGGTTCTACAGGAAATGGTCCGACGCTGTTTTCGATCTACCAACCTACGCAAAACAGCGGTAACACGCCATGGTTCGCGATCAAGCAGAGTGGGCTGAACAGTTCTGCGGGTGCGGGTGCCGTAGGTGAAATCAAGGATCACATCTTCAATGCACTCGGATCAAGCCGATTTAGCTATGCGATGTTGCCGCCCCCAGCGCCCAGTTCGTGTGTGGTCAGTCCGGGTGGTAAAATCCCTGCGGGCAAACATTCTTACAGTCTAACTGCGGTCGATTACGACGGAGGTGAAACGCTGCCAGGTCAGACAGTAAATGTGAATTTCACTGGCGCGCAGACGGTAACTTGCGCTCTGCCGCGATTGCCGACTGGGGCTGCCGGATTTAATGTTTACCGTGACGGTTTTAGATTGATGGTTGGAGGTACGTGCCAAAGCCCGCAGGTCTCCATCAATTCCTTCACCGACGTTGGTACGGGCTGCGGTGAAAGCTCACCTTCGGTAAACGTAGCCGGAAGTAGCTACATTTCCCGATCTGGAATTACGACGCATAAGTTAAGAATTTCTGGCGAGATTCTTACCGCATCTCCACGCGGAATACTTCCGGCGGTACTGTTCGGACCACTAACTTCGAAATGGACCGCCGCGAGTTGGACGCCTGATAAGGCAGTGACCATTACTCGCGTCCAGATTCAAGTCAAATCCCCGCCTTCCGGTTGCTCGACAAATGCAATCGCGCTGTTATCCGATGGTGCTGCGTCCATTCAGCTCGCCATCACCGGGCCCAGCAACGACAGTGGTCCGATCAGTCAGAACTATCCGGCCGGGGTTCCGCTCACGTTTGGCGTCGAGACGCCAGCCACAGGATGCTCGACTATTCCGGCGGACGCAAATGCGATCATCCAATACCGGATGCAGTAGTCAGGTTTTCTGGTGGAACAAACCAATCTCGGTGCTATTCGGGCCGCTTGATGTTGTAACATAGGCATCCCCAGTAGAGGTTTTTCCCATGACGAAACCACTTCTCAGGCTCAACTCCCTCAGTGTCCCATTGCGGTGGCAAACAATTTTTCCGTTCGAGAAGAAGCGGCGTCAAAGATTGGTTCCTTCGGTATGTGCTGTTTCAAAACCCTTATAGCCGCGCTGCCTGCGATGGTCGCTTCTTTCGCTCCAGCCACGGCCATCGTCACAAGGAACAACTGCACCACCACTTCTAAGGCTAACCGCACGCGGATGGCCGGACATCAACTGCTGGCCGTCTGGCACCGGGGAAATGGGACGAGGGCCGATCAAAAAGCTTGGAGTTTCAATTCCTGAGGGATCCCGGTCCCGCCGTTTGTTGCTGCGCCGAATATGGGACAAGCGGGAAATTCTGCCGGTACCGGAAGTGCCGGTTTTTGAAGCTGACGAATATCTTTTCACCATGGCCGCCGCGCTGAGACCGTTTGTCATTTTGCCGGATGCGCTAACGCACTTCCGGGTACATGCCGGAAATCTTTACCTGAGCGGCGGAGTAAGCCAAGCGGCCGAACGGCTCAAAGCGAAAGTGAGCGTTGACCTGGCGCAAGCATTAGGGAATTCGTTGCCGCGCACCGGAGCTCCGCATGCTGCAGTGCAAGCGATGCTTGAAATTGCAGATGCGGAGGCCGCGCAACTAGGAGAAACTGGAGGGCGGCTGGCCGTGGGAAACGTTTCAGACGGTGCTCAGTCTTGGAAACGGTCCATGCAGTGTTGCCATGCCGACCCGTGCGCTACTTTCGCGCCGACTGCAACATGGCACGCCGCATGACGGAGTGCGGCGCTTAGGTCCCGCTCGGATGTTATTCGTTGTCTGTCCAATTCAATCGAAACCGGATCGTCGTTCTCATCGAACGAAGTGATTCCGTCTGCGTTCTGGGCGGATAAATCGGCCCAACTGACCGAGACGTATGGCAGCTTTGCAGCGAAACTCTCACGATTGATTTGCTGATACCGCTGGTACAGGTTCACGTAGCGGACGGCTTCACGAGAGTAAGCGTAGCGAGCGCCGAGGAGAATTATCGCGACGGCAACCGAGGAAACCGTGATTTGCAAGAAGCGGCGCACCTCAAAAGGGTAGTCAGGCTATCTTTAGGGCGGAATAGTACGGATGTTCTGTCCGAACGGCCAGCAAAGAACTTCGTCTTAATGGGCAGCGGCAGCTTAGAATCCCCGCTCGTGAAGAACATGCGAATTGAGCAGGTCGATTCGTTTCTGAAACCACTGCTAGGGAGCAGGGGCCGCAGCCCCAACCGCTGGTTTTGCCAGAACGAGCGCCAGCAGTACGCTTTCGATAACTTGGGCAGCCAGCATATCCGCAGAATCCCGGTGAAGCCCGCGACTCCTAGGATCGGCTCCCGGCTGGTGCTTGGAGCCAGTTGATGATTCGACGAACGGGGGCTGTCTCTGAGCTGCTAATCGGTGCTTGCAGCCAGAGGGCTATTTTACGCCGGACAGCGGCGAATCGACCTGGGTCGCTTTCTGTAGGCTGGGCCAGGCCAGCGGCCTCGGTTTGCGATGGTGCGAGCCAATACGGGCTTTCCACTGTGAGGGGTTGGTTCGCGCTGGCAATCGATGAGTGCGGCTCGGCACTCACACCCATACTTGACAATTTTAGCATTGCCCCAAGCTGTTCTTGCGACGCCCTCATTGTTCTCAATAGGTTGCGCGCAAACCAAACACCTGCGATTAAGAATGAAAGTTGAATGACCAGGCTGGCCGGAGCATACCAATTGTCGCTCATGTCTTCACCTTGGGCTGCGAGAGCTTCAAGTTACAACTGGGCAACGGCAGAGGAAACTGGTACGAAGTCCAAATAACGGGCAGGCGCAGGTCATTGCCCGGAAGGGCCTGTCTGAGGGCAAGCCTTAACTCCTGGTCAACGCGCTTGCCGGACCAGTGCCGGAGCAGCGATTCCACATGCGGAAAATTGCTCTGCATCTACCGCGAACCGCGTAACGACGAGCCTGGCTGCTACGACCAGTTCACAATCGCCATGAAGAAAGTGTGGAAAAAACCAAGAAAGTTCGAGTCAATTTTCTGACGCAACAAAAGAGCATGTGCTGCATCTCAAATAATGGATTTCAAAACTACGCTGGAGAAATAATGGACTACGTCAATCTTGGCAGGACTGGACTTAAGGTCTCGCGCATCTGCCTTGGCTGCATGACCTATGGGCAACCCGCCACCGGAAAAATCAAGCCGGGCAGCCACGCCTGGGCCCTGAATGAAGAAGAGAGTCAGCCCTTCTTACGCCAGTCGCTTGATTTGGGCATCAATTTTTTCGACACCGCCAACGTTTATTCAGTGGGGGCCAGCGAAGAGGTCCTTGGGCGATTTCTGCGCGCACATACCCGCCGCGAAGCCGTAGTCATCGCGACTAAGGTGCATGCCCGTATGCGCGATGAGCCGAATGGCCAAGGCCTCTCGCGCAAAGAAATCTTTTATGAACTCGACCAGAGCCTGCTTCGTCTCGAAACCGACTACGTAGACTTGTATCAAATCCACCGCTGGGATTACGAGACGCCCATCGAAGAAACGCTTGAGGCGCTGCACGACATAGTGAAGTCCGGCAAGGTACGCTATATCGGAGCGTCTTCCATGTACGCGTGGCAATTCACGAAGGCGTTGTATCTTGCGGAACGTCACGGATGGACGCAATTCGTTTCCATGCAAAATCATTACAACCTGCTCTATCGCGAAGAAGAACGAGAGATGATGCCGCTGTGCCAAGCCGAGGGCATCGGTGTACTTCCGTGGAGTCCGCTCGCGCGTGGACGTCTGGCGCGACCGTGGCAGACCGAGAGCACAAAACGCTTCGAGACGGACCAGTTCGGCAAGACGATGTATGCGAAGACCGAAGAAGCAGACCGTAAAGTGGTGGACCGGCTGGGTGAGCTCTCCGAAAAGCGTGGCGTTCCCCGCGCTCAACTTGCGCTTGCCTGGATGCTCAGCAAACCGTTCGTCACTTCGCCGATTGTGGGCGCTACCAAGCCGAATCATCTTACCGATGCGGTCGCCGCACTATCGCAGCGACTTACACCCGAAGAGATTGCGTCGCTCGAAGAGGCCTACACGCCTCACCCAGTACTCGGCTTCAGCTAAGCCGAATCGACAGGACAAATCGACAAACATCAAAGTAAAATTTGGTTTCCCGCTAAGTCTGTTGCAATCAGAGAAAAAGTTGGTGGACGTGACCGGGATTGAACCGGTGCCCCCCTGCTTGCAAAGACCCGAAGTCCTCTCTATTAGCTCGAGTACAGTTCCGTTGACCAGAACGTCTTCCTTTAAGGAAGCAGGCAAGTTTACATTGCCTTCGGCTCTAATTGGGAATTGAACCGAGTCGGCTGAAAATATTCGTCGTGCCCAACCCGCGAACCTCACTTTAGTGCGTGCTGCGTTCCGTTTCAATTCTACTGTTTGCGGTTGTCGGTCGTATAGTGGGCTTCGAGATACAGAGTGATCCTCTTCGTGTTGTCCTCGGGAATCGCTGCGCCGAAGGTTTTGTTCATCTTCTCCACCTCGGCTTCCCAAGTCGCAGCGGGGAGCGGTGGCTGCATGGTGATGTAGCGCGGGCCGTGGCAGGTGTTGCAGTAAATCCGGACATCCTGGAGGCCGTCGCCCGGAACGAGATCCACAGCGGGCACCGGATACGCCGAAACCTCGTAGTTCGCATCCGGCAAAAGCTGGATCGGCGCGGCCTGCCGCAAGCTTCCGAGTTCCGCTGGAGAGTAGTAGCCTTTTTTGAATTCGGCGTAAACGACGGCCGCCATCGCCAGGCTGCACACCACAGGAAAAATACCTCGTACTCTATTTTTCATGGAGGCTCTCCCCTTAGCTCGCATTTCCCACCGCGATTTCCTGCCTCTCGATCCGGTTCCACAGATACCCTCCTGGATTCCAGACCGGCTCGTCGGGCTGTGTGTTGCCTTTTTCATCGGTCGCGCGCACAGCCAGCGAATAACGCCCCGGCGACTTTCCGGTCCACGCCGCCTCCCACGTGCGAAAGGAGTACGCGCCATGGTCCTCTCCGAGTTTTGCCGCCATCCAACTCTTTCCCCCATCATCTGAAACTTCCACCCGGTTCACGCCGCCAAACCCACTGAAAGCGATACCTCGCAGCGTCACATTCATTCCCGCGGGAATCTTCGAAGTCCCATCGGGCGAAATGAGGAAAGATCGCACAGGAAGCCGCCCGATCGGCACCATCTTTACCTTACCTGCCTTCACATCCTCGAGCGTTGTATTCCCACGTGGCGTGTCCGGCACGCGGTATGCTGTCTTTACCCAGAAATTTTCGTCCGCCGCGCTGAGAACGCGAATCCACGTCAGACACTTGGTCCAGTACGTCGAAAAGTATCCGGGCACCACCAGTCGCACCGGAAATCCATTAAGCATCGGAAGCGGCTCGCCGTTCATCAGGTACGCGACAATGCATTCGTCCAGGACAGGATTTCCAAGATCAAGCGATTTGAGAAAGAGATTCGAGCCCAGACCCGCTGGGCCCGCTCCGGTCTCAAGGCCCTGAAACTGCACCATCAAAGAGCCGCTCTTTACACCGGCCATATCGAGAAGCTCGAGCAGCCGCACTCCAGTCCACATCGCGTTCCCCATCGCGCCATTGCCCCATTGACCGCCAGGCACGCGCGGTTGCAACCGGCTGCGGCTGTTGCCGGAGCATTGATTTACCGCCGCGAGTGACACGGCTTTGAACTTCTGCATGAGCTCGGGAAGGCTCAACACAACCGGTTTGTTGACGTGCCCCTCGATCTGCAGCTTCCAGTTTTTCAGATCCACTGCGTTCGGGATGCCTTCCAGATGCCAGCGCACGTAAAAAGCTTCGTTGGGTGTGAATGCCGTGCGGAAATAATGGCGCGGCGTTTCCAGCTGAACTGGCCGGTCCGTCAGCAGAATCAAAGGAACTTTTTGCGGTTCTGTCACATAGGGACCGACAGAATTCCAATGCGGATTTGCCCCCGGCCCGGTGAAAGTCTCAATCGCTTTTCCCCGAGACGGTTCCTGGGCCATCGTCACGTCCGGTCCTAGCCATCGAGTGGCGGCGATTCCACTACTCGCCACGCCCAAAATCTTCAGCAGACCTCGCCGAGAAAGACATCGCTCTGTCACATTCATAGGGCACCCCCCGACTTGCAGACTATTGGCCAGAACGGTGAGGGGTGTCAACCCGCTTTTGATTAACCTTCCTGGGTCGCTGCCTTTTGTAAGGAAAGGGGGAACCCGCGGGACGCCGGGCTCTTGCTTGATCCTCCGGAATTTTCGATTTAACTTCATCTTTTCGTCAAGCATGGGCCGGCCGCGTTGTCGCTCTGGCGGTTGACGGCTCGTGAGTAACCCACTTGATTTCATAACATGTCGGCTCGACCTTTTTCCGCGCGTGCGTGCAATTCTAACTCGTCTTCAATAGCATTTATGGCGAGTTTGGCGTGACCGTTGACACTTCACGAGGCATGAGCCGCTCAGCAATGCGCGAAGTACAGTACTGATCTTGAATTTTTCGGAAACTGCCAGCCATAGACTTGTCGTAGGTCCATGAATCCTCCGGGACGCAATCTATCCTAGTCAGGAGGTGGTGCGCCAGACGTACTCTGAAAGGAAAGTGACTTGGGGTGGATATATGGATGATCGGGTGAAACGAAAGCTCTTTGAATCGCACTATGTTTACGCACCGTTGAGGAGGCTGTATGGCGACTGATGGTCTCAAGCCGAATCGCTCGGAACGAACGGTTCTGACCTATGTGAAGCTCGATTTCGTCGGCGATTGGGAGTACCACGGTGATACTTACTCGTTCCGACCGGCAGCTCGAAGAGCCGAGCTATTGGTCGTCACCGAGGCTCCTGCAGGAAGTCTTGTCACCCACTGGTTCGTTGTGCGTCGGAGACCTGACGCTGGCGGAGGTGGCGTTATAACGACTGACGGGGTGATTGTTCCGGCGGGAGAAAACATCGTTTACATTCCAGAGCGGTGCCTGAAACGCGAAAGGGGCGACCTCACGAAGTGTGGCAGGTGAGAATCAGGTTGGAAGTTTTTTCTTCGCGTATAACACTCGCTCGTTATTGCAGAAATTTACCTAGCAAGGTGGTAGTTTATTCGGGTAAGTCGATTTGCCGCACCCCTTCACCAGGAACAGATCGACTCCGAAAATGTCCTTTTTGGAGGAACCCATGAGCATCAATGTTGGAAGAGTTATTTCCCGAGTTGCCTTTGCAGCCGTGGCTGTAGCTGTTTTCTGCCTATTCAATTCCCCTGCGCGGGCAGATCAAATCGTGATTATCAGCAGCAGCCCGACGCTGGAGTTGATTGGGCAGCCGCTGAGTTTTTCGTTCGAGTTCGACGCGACAACAGAGACTGTCGTGGGCACCCCTGTCATTAGCTTCAATGGATCAACGTTTACGTACAATGCGGGCGCAAGTATCACGACTCCGCCGCCCACATTTTTATTTGAGGACGCCACGGATCAGATCGAAATCGGAGACATTGGAACGTTCCCGCAGCCTGGCTTTGGGAGCTTTCCCGCAGTCGGTGTGTACCCGGGTTTGTTAGTTGGATTGAACGGGTCGTTATCGGGATTTAATGGGACGGTCAACGTGAGTGCGGCACCGGAGCCGGGATTACTTTCCTTGCTCGGTGCGGGGTTACTGCTGCTTGCGGTCAGGCCATTTCGAGCAAACTCCTACGGGGAGCCTAACATCGGTTTCAACGCGCTCCATTGTTCCGGTGATTACACATTGAACTTGGAGTCCGACCGTCCAGAAATCTTTTCTGCTTGAGGCAATCAAGAAGGAGATTCACCGAAACGACCTTTCGTTATCTCTCGTGTGATTTATTTCTGGCGGAAGGATCGGAAGAAATTTTCGCTCAGTCTTGGAAACGGTCCGTGCAGTGTTGCCATGCCGAACCATGCGCTGCTTTCGCGCCGGCCGCAACATGACACGCCGCATGACGGATTGCAGCGCGCAGGTCCCGCTCAGATGTTATTCGTTGTCTGTCCAATTCAAGCGAAACCGGATGGTCGTAATCATCGAACGAAGTGATTCCGTCAGTGTCCTGGGCGGATATGTCGACCTAACTGACGGACACGTACGGCAGTTTTGCATCGAAACTCTCACGGTTGATTTGTTGATACCGCTCGTAGAGATTCACGTAATGGACGGCTTCACGAGAGTAAGCGTAGCGCCGAGGAGAATTATCGCGACGGCAACTGCGGAGACCGTGATTTGGAAGAAGCGGCGCACCTCAAAAGAGTAGTCGGGGCATCTTTCGGGCGGAATAGTACGGTTGTTCTGTTCGAATGGCCAGCAAAGAACTTCGTCTTAATGGGCAGTCGTTGGCTGACGTGCGCCGAACGCTATGGAATAAATCGTGTGACGTGTCGGAAATCGGGTTGGTTCCATCGATTGTCGTCCGACACGAAGGACTTAGTGAGGGAACTTTAAATTTTATTTAAAGGCCGAACATTGAGTTGACTCCGGCGCGTGGGGCCTCGGAAGAAGGCGCTCGACGTTCAAGCGCAGGAAGGGACGCCTGCTGGGCGGCTGGCGGAAGAGTCACAGGCTGTTGCACGGTGGGCTGATCGGAGACGGACAGAGCCGCAGCACTGGGAGTTGCAACGCTTGGAGCGGTGGTTGGTTGGGCAGCAAGCTGCTGGAGATAGGCGATGTCGCGAGGCTCTTCTGTGCCCGGCTGAACGGCGGGAAACGACAGATTCATTTGATGCTCCATTGCGCTGGCGATGCGGTGCAGCTGCCAGATGAGCTTTTCGAGTTCTTTCGAACGGCCAAGGTTTAAGTTGCGGTCCCACAGAAAGCGGATGGACAACACCACGATAATAGGCAGGCCGATGGCCAGTGTGGCGAGAACGATGTTGAAGAACAGCGAGTCGAGGGTAGCGAGGGATTGGATCATTGGCAGCCTCCCAATGCAGGCTTCTGGAGGCAGGATACAGCAGCGCGCCGGTGATAACAAACGATCGATCTCAAGGCAAGCGGTGAAACATCAGTTGCGCGAATTTTATTACGACGCTTTAAGCAGCCGCACTGGAAGCTGGTTTTCGTCCCGCTTTCTTGCCACCTCGTTTGTTGGACACTCGCCCTGCCAGGAAGAGAATCAGATTCCGGTCTTCCTGATCCATCTTGGCAAGCAACCCCACCATTTTCTCCATCAACAACATTCCGGATCGAGATGATTCCAAAGAGTCTTCCGCGCTGCCTTTTAGGGACTTAGGAGGGGCGGGCGGCTTGTCACCGTCAAACATCAGATGGTATAGCGGCAGTTCGAGAGCGCGCGCAAATTTTTCCAGAGTCTCCACGGAGGGGACGGTGTGGCCATTCTCGACCCGAGAAACGTAACAACGGAGCAAACCTGTTCGTTTTTCGATATCGCCCTGCGATAAGTCCTTCGCTTCACGAAGCGTTTTTAGGCGGTCGCCGATAACCATGATGCTCACTCTCCTGGCCCAAAAGACTACTTCACAGGACTTCGAGTCTCAACGGCAATCTGCAAGCAGGGGGTTGCCCGAGTAAGCCGCGCGCAGCGCCCAAGTCATACACGAACTCGCTACGCATTATACCGTCTCACGTGTAGGCTACTCTGCCGCTTTTTGGGACTACGATTTACGCCCGCCAAGGTCCTATATTCTCGTTTCGAGGGTCATCATCATGGCCGACTATGTCCGACAAATACCGAATGACTCATCAAGGCTCTGCGTTCGTAGTCAATGAAAACGCTGGCGCGACAGTCGGCGTCTACAACACAAAGCTGGAAGCGCACCAAAGACTGAAAGATTGTGAGCGGGATGATTTGATGTTCGAAACAACAAGAAGTCTGGTGGAAAAAGCTGTTGACGCGTTCACCCTCGTCCATCACATAGACCGCCGGTTGGCGCACGATTGGATTAGAGAAGCGGCGGCTTATTGGTAGAACCCTCGCCAGACTCGGAGGCGGCATGACAAGAACGCATGACTATCAAATCATCAACGATGCAGCGCCAGCGATTGAAACAGCGCTTGCGACACGAACAGCAGACGGCTGGCGGCCTATCCTTATGAGCCCTGCAACAGTGAATACTGCGGTGCAAGTTTTTATTGTTTTGGAGAAATCAATTCCATCACCGTACGCAAAATAGACTTTTTCGGCAGGGACAGTCGCTTTGCGAATTTGCAAAAGACATCCCACCGATAATGGGAGAAAATGGAACACGAGAGCCAGGACGTGGGGCGATGAGCCGTGCGATTATCCTGCGACCGTGCATTGCCCGACATGCGGCAGATGGTTCTGCGATGCTCACGCCGAGGACGACACGTGGCATCCGTGCATGCTGCCGCCAGGTGATGAGGGCGGCGAGGCGTAGACTAACGCGTGACGTTCTTAGCTTGTGATGAAACCATTCGTAATTCGCTGAATTTTTTCAGGACTACGTTTCGAGTGCATGGGAGCTTATGAAAGTAAAAGCCAAACTTGGAGTTCTTCGTGAACCATCGACTCCCGGCACTCTTAGGCGAGATGTGCGTAGTGCAGTCGTCCTCGTCAGAAAACGCGAGTAGAAAACGTCCCAAGAATTCGAATGCTTCTGCACGTCCTTCGATAAAGATCGTGTACTGGTCGAGCTTCTTTACGTGGAGTTTTACCCTGCTCCTCTTCTTAAGAAAGATGTCTATCACGTCGTTCGTTGTAAGAATTTCTTGTCGCTTCAAAGGTTCTCCTCGGCTTCTCGCAGTAACGATGTAAAGCGCTTATTGACGCGCCCGCGCGGGATCAAGTAGGCGACCCCTTAAATCCAGAGTCATTTTGACTGGGTTGCGAGATTCGCCACTGACAATTGTCACCTTTTCTTGTTCAGCTCTGAACTTTGCCCATCGAGCCTTCGTTGCCTTTGAAATCTTCGTCCTCACAGCGGCAGACAGTACTCGCTTCTTAATCTGAGTGACTTCTCGGACAGTTTTATCGCCCAGCGCTTTCGCTGCAGCTCGGACACCGTTCAGTTTGCGCTGCAACTTAACCAATTCCTTTTCGAGCCGTTCTTCGCACTTGATTGCCGCTAGTCGCGCGTAATTCCCGACTCATTGGTCACAATCGAGCGCCGCGTGCCGGTCATCCGGGCTGAACAATGTGGACTTGCTAGCCACACAGTCAATATCGCCGCAATTCCGGGAACGATCGCGCGGCGGGTATGCTCGTTCGGCATGACTGCAGCTACGTGCTGGGAGGGCTGTTCCATAACAGGCAGGAGAATATCATGTTGCAAATGATAAGATACTTTTTCCCGTTTGCTCCGCCCGGAGCGATGACTGGAAGAGGCGAGAGCGGAGTGGAGGCGGAGAAAACAAACCTCCAGTCCAAAGCTGTAAACCATCGCTGAGTCCGAGTCAGTTTTCCGGAAGCTATTTCAAAGCGCGCAGCTTATCCAACGCTTCGTAGAGTGCTAGATCTTCGCCGTCATCCACTGCGGAGAATCTGTCTATCCGCTCGAAGATGGCGATTTCAGCCAGTTGGATCTTTTGCTCCTGTTGATTCGGATCGCTTTCGTTGATTGCATACAGCAATGCTTGTTGCCACGTGTAAATTGGAATTTGCATTTATAACCGTGCGGCTAACCGAGCCTTTTTACGACCGCACGGAATAAGGCTCAGCAAAGTTGTGAAACCGAGGGTTCGGCACGAGCCAAGATTCGTCTGGCTGATGACCTTGACGAACGGCCTGTTCGTACCACTGGACTAGACAAAACTCCACGGCGAGGCGCAAAGCATCGTCTTCATTGTCTCCGTAAGGCGCGCTTGTCCTGTATGCACCAATTTGTAGCGGCGTATTAATGAAGTGACTTTGCTCGAATTCGATCCAATCCCTATCGAGCGATTGATACAGTCTCACGGTAACCCGCTGCGATAATTCCCCGACGAAAAACTGTTGTTCAGAGACGAAGCGACGTGCTCCATGAATATGTTCGTTTTTGAAGACGGATTGCATTGGACTTTTCCCCTTCACAAGACGATAAATATGCCGACAACGGCGCGTCTACTGCCGGGGAGACCAAAAAAAGTACAGGTAATAGGACTAGACTTCCGAACCGCGCAGCTTACGGGTGGGCGCTATCCGGTATTCATTCTCTGAGACTTTTCATGCCGATGTTTCGTAAGTATGGGGAAAGGAGGGATTGCGATGAAATCCTCTCTGACCTTGCTTGTGCTTCTCCTACTGTTTATGAACATTCTGGCTGGATGTGCTGCGGGACCTAACCAGTACAAAGGAACAGGAAACGAACACAGCGAGGTCGCGTGCTTCTGGCTTGGGCTCTGGCAGGGTTTTATTGCGCCTTTCGTGTTTGTGGCCTCGCTCTTCAAAAGCAACCTCAGCATTTACGAGGTTCACAATAACGGAGCTTGGTACAACTTCGGCTATCTGTTCGGCCTAGCCTGCATCTTCGGTGGTGGCGGCAACCGGGCGTCGCGTCGGAAGTAAGTCCCGAAAGCAAATGCCTGACGAACGCGGTTCACAACTGGATTCTGAACACCGAGGTCAAGGAGGTATGCGTCCTTCCTTCCCTTCCTCTGCGATTCGGTTCAACTTTTCGTGGTGAGCGTTGATCTGGAACCGTTGAACGATTCAAGCTATCGAAAGGGTTCCACAAGCATGATGTCGCTGTTTAAAGCATCTAGTTGTGTGTAAAGGATTGTCTTTTTGTCCGGAGAGATGGCCAACCCGGGCGCTGAGCTGGCTGGACGATTCTGCAAATCGAACACGCGCGTAGTCCGATGCGTCGTGAAGTCAAAGAAAGCGATCCCTGGTTTCGTGGTCGTCGTATCCAGGTAATAGATTCCGTCCTCAACCACTGCCCAATAGCCCCAGTTACCTGCCTCCAAGGAGCTTATGACCTCGGTTTCTTTGCCTCCGTCAGTCGGAATGCGCCACAATCCGGCTACTCCCGGACCCTTTGCATAATAAAGGAAGCTCCCGTCCAATGATTCGAACGCCGCAAATCCACCATGATGTGTCACTTGGACAGCGGGTCCGTCAGTCGAAGGCACCTTCCATACTTGCCAAGCGCCAGTGCGATTTGATGCGAAATAGACCCAATGGCCATTTCTCGAAAAACTTGGCAGAAGTTCAGGCGAAGACTCACTGGTAATCTTGCGGGGCGGGCCACCCTGCGAATCCACGACGAAAATGTCTGGGTTGCCGGTGCTGCGAGAATCGAACGCAATCCGTTGTCCGTCGGGCGACCAACGTGGGGTTCCGCTTACTGAAGTCAAGTTGGTTAGTTGAATCAGGCCGCTACCGTCACTCCTACACACCCAGATTTCATAAGCGCCACTCCGCGTCGATTCGAAGGCGATCTTGCTCCCGTCCGGCGAGAACTGGGGAGCACTTTCGACCCTTGTGGAAGATATGAACCTATCGGGCGGACTTGCTGAAAGCGTTGAATCAAGCTTTCTCCTCCAGATGTTGAGATTCTCCGTCTGGCGTACGTACGCTAATCGGTTCCCTCTAATTGAGGGTTGAAATCCCTCTTGACCGAATTGCAGTCGTTCTGGCTCACCGCCACCAAGAAATATCTTCCAAAGCCAGCCAGCATCGGGGAAAACGATGTTGCGACCGTCGGAGGTCCACGCTAAACCCCATCCGTAGGAAGGCGAGGTAAGACGTTTTTCCTCTCCTCCCGAAACCGGTACCGTGTAGACTCCGTCCGGACCTCTGTAGAAAGCCAATGTCTGACCATCTGGGGAGAATACGGGATTGATATCGCTCCTCGAACGCTGCGGTGAAGTGAGTCTGCGAGCTTCCAGCGAATCGAGCGTCAGTACAAAAATAGAAGGAGTATTCTCTTCATCGGACGCACGGTCGGAAAACGCGAGTAATCTGCCATCGGGCGACCACGAAAGGCGGTTTGCGGACCAAAAGTGCTCCCTCCAAAGAGTGCTGCGCACTCTGCGCTCAGCGCCGCCTAGTGCCGAGATGAGGTAAATGCCCTTTTCGCCTCCTTTCACAAACCGACAGAACGCGATGTAGCGGCCATCAGGTGACCAAACTGGATTGAAGTCGATTGAGGCCTGGTTCGTCAGTCGTAGAGATTCCTCCGTCCCGAGGAGCTTCACATATATGCTGAAGTGGGGGCCGGCGCCGCCGTTCCAAGCGAACGCTAAGTGCTGGCCGTCTGGCGAGAGACTTGGGGAATGTTTTTCGCCAAAGTTGGTGACGATAGGCGTTACAGTCGGCTGAACTGTTGTGGAGCTGACTAAATGGTTGTAGTACACAAAAGGCAGAGCAAGTACACCCGCCGTCAATCCGCCTAATACAAAGTTCCTCCGATTGAAGAGACGCTGCCAGGGTCTGGGCCGGGCGTCCGGAGTCTCAGCCTCTACCTCAAAATGGCCGATGAACCGATAACCTCGGCGCGCAAGCGTCTCAATGAAAATCGGCGTTTCCGCCGATTCGCCCAGCGCATCGCGCAACCTCTTAATGGCGGCATTCAGGCTATGATCGAAGTCTACGAAGGTGTCCAACGGCCAGAGCTTATTGCGGAGTTGCTCCCGGCTGACGAGATGTCCCGGATTTTCAAGCAATGCGGCCAATACTTGAAATGGCTGTTCCTGGAGCTTTACCTTATGTCCCCGCCGCCGCAGTTCCCCGGTTTGGAGGTTAACCTCGAATGCACTGAAACGGATGATTGAGGGATCGGCTGCCACGGTACTTCCAAGGAGACGAAGTTTAGCACGTTTCGCAAGGCTAATCGGCAGCATTCGGCGCGAGTATTTGGATCACATGATTTCAGGACCTACTTCAACAACCATCGCACGCATACCTCACGGGAAGGGCGCCCGCCAGATACTGCCGTGCCACGACCAATCGCCAATCTCCGCTCGTTTCGATGGCAATCTCACTGTCGATCCTTATATCAGACCCCAATGGCTGCGTGACAAAGACTTGGCCTCAGTTCGGTATCCGTCAACCTCTTCAAAAACCTCGAATGAAATCATCCCGTGTTTGCGTTCTTAGTTGCGGCGCGTTTCACGGATCCGATTGTTTCACTGCACCGTATCATTCGCCACCCACACGTTACTCAGTGCGGTAAGCGGCCTTTTTCTGCGTTTTTCTGCCGCGTATTTTCCTGGGACTGTTAAGTGGAATAGCTTCGTGCTGAGGTTTGCTCGCCGACGTTTCCGACATTTAGAGCATGGTTTGTCTTGCGCTGGCAAAGCGCGGAACGGAGGCTTGCGACGCCGGCGCGTTTAGGCCGCAGTGGAGAGAGTGGCCAGCGCCGGGTTCTTAGGCGAGTCTCGTCCCGACGGCATCCTGGCGAACACCGCCGCCGCCGTTTGCTGGAGCGCTTGCGCCATAAACTCGATTGAGACCGCTGTATCCGGTTCCTGATCCTATGCTCACCGAAAACCAGTCTACGGCCAAAGTTGAAGGTTATCAGCGATGTGCGCTAGAGGGCTCGAATCCACTGCTTGAGTCGCTCGGCCTCCCTGGCGATCATGGTTGGATCATGGAAGGTGTGAGCGAGCACTGATACGCCTTGAGTTGCGGATAGAAGATGTATGGCCAGGCCTCGGGAATCGGCTCCTTCGCCAATCGCTTCGAATTGCTTCTCCATCCAGGCCAAGGCTTCTGCGAACAAGACTCTAGATTTCTTTGCTGCTGCACCTCCGCATTTCTGCAATTCGGAACACAAGGTTCCGACAGGGCAGCCGCCGCGCGCCAGGGCTTCACGGTTCTTAATCTTGATGTCTACAAATCCGCAGAGGCGCTCCTTGGGGAGCTTGCTTTACTGATGTCCTGCAACAGGTTCTTGAATCGCGAAATGCGCAGCTCAACGATGGCGCCGCCAATCTCGTCCTTGGTCTTGAAGTAGTAGTAGACGTTGCCCAAAGGAACCCGAGCCACCTTCGCAATGTCAGCAATCGAGGCGCTGCCGAATCCATAGAGATAGGTGGTTTTTTCGGCGGCTCGTAACAGCCGGGTCCTGCTGTCTGCTTTCGTTTTTAGCATTACGCCGTCCTATAATCAGTTGACTGACTTATATGGGTAAAAAGAGAACCCGCAACCGTCAACTACGGTAACTCCGAAAGGCCATGAAAAAAAATAAACAACGAATCGTCGCAGCTCGCCACCGCTGGAATATCAAAACAAGGATTGTCTGTGCGGCGGCATTGCTCTCGGCTTTCGAAGTGGCACCCGCCATTCCGGCTTCCAGAGTTCCACAGCCCGTCCTAAGCGCTGACGTCGATCGGGATGCCAAACGGTGGATCGGAACTTGGGCGACAGCCGCACAGCCGTTTCTGCCAAAGTCTCTCCAGACCTTCCAGAACCAAACCCTGCGTTTGATCGTGCACACGAGCATCGGTGGGACAAAGGTGAGGATCAAGATCTCCAACGTTTATGGGGACGGGCCGTTGCAGATCGGCGACGCACACATTGCTCGGCGGACGGCCGCGGCGGAGACCGATCCGCGCTCCGACCGGACCTTGAAATTTCACGGGAAATCGTCCACGACCGTCGCGAAGGGTTCGATAGTGGTAAGCGATCCGGTTGAGCTGGACGTGTCGGCCCTATCGGATTTGGCGATCAGCCTCTTTCTTCCACAGCGAACGGAAGCGAAGACGTCGCACAGTATGGCCAAGCAAACCAACTACGTGTCCCCCGAAACGGGGGACTCCACTGCCGCAATGAAATTCCCAGTGGCGAAGACTATTCACTCCTGGCCCTTTCTGACTGGAGTAGATGTCGAGGCTTCGCAGGGCGCGGCAGCCATCGTGGCGTTTGGCTCTTCGCTCACGGACGGCGACGGAACCACAGCGGACACCAACCGGCGTTGGCCGGACGTGCTTGCCGAGCGTTTGCAGAAAAGCACTGACGGGAAGTCGGATATTGGCGTGCTGAATGAAGGCATCATCGGCAATCGCTTGCTGTACGACAGCCCTAAAGGCGTTGACAACCCATTTGGGGCGGGTCTGGGCGAAGCGGGCCTGGCGCGGTTCGAGCGTGACGTGTTAGGTCAAGCAGGCATCAGGTACGTCATCGTGGGTTTGGGCATCAATGACATACTTTTTCCGGCATTCCCGTTCACCCCTTCAAGTGAAAGGGTAAGTGCCGAGGACATTGTCTCGGGTTATCGTCAGCTGATCGCGAGTGGCCATCGAAAGGGCATTCGAGTCATTGGGACGACAAACCCGCCATTTGAGAACTCCGCCTTCGAAGGGCTAGTGCCTTCTTTTTATACCGCCGAGAGAGAAGCTTTACGTCAGAAGGTTAACGACTGGATTCGCAGCACTGATGAGTTTGATGGCGTGGTCGACCTCGATGCGGTCCTGCGAGACCCAGGCCATCTCACCCAACTGCTTCCTGCATATGACAGTGGAGACCACTTACATCCCAACGATGCTGGTTGCATCGCCGAAGGGAATGCGATTCCCCTTGCGCTGTTCGCAAGATGATGGTCAATCGCACGCTGCTTGCAGATAGCCGCGCGTCCTGGTTATGGCATAGTGGGTGAGCGCACCGCGCCACTAATGAGCATGCGAATTAAGTCCGATTGTCGCGAGGTTCCCACCTTGCTGTAAATGCTGGATAGTTGCGATTTCAGTGTATTCCGGCTCACTCCCAGCATCTCTGAAATCTGCCGCAATGTGCGGCCATCCGCTAGCAGTAGGGCCAGCCGGGACTCTGGCGGCGTAAGTCTGTAGCGTTGTTGCAATGATTCGGGTAACGGCCGCACCTTTTCCGCCGGATCAGTCACGAAAACGATCGCTCGCACAACACTTTTCCCATCCATATCCAGGCCGCGATAACCGCAGAAGGATTTACCGAATTCGTCTACTCCCGGATGGTCGTGACTCGCCCGGAATTCGCACAAGTTAAAAGCTGCGCTCGTCCTCACCGCCGCTGCCAGTCAACGGCTGTAGTTGGCGACTACCCGGATTATTTGTCCGCCCTTAAACTCCATAAACTCGGCCGTTCTGGTGCCTTTCTGATTCTTATAGCAGAGCACGATGCTGGAGAGTCCACGCATCACATCCAGGAGTTCAAAGTACAAGTTCGGATACAGTTCCAACCCGCGCTTGAAATAGCTGCGTAACGCAGATTTCCCTTCGACAGTCCCAGAAGAATCATCCAAGATCTTGGCTGCAGCCGGAGAGATCAGGACGACACCGACATCGTAATGAGACATTATGGCGTCCAGGTCATGTGAATTCCACGCTGTGATCCATTGATGTGCAAATGCTTCGGCGTCCAACTCCGTAGTCATCGCAGTGATTATAGGCTAGATATCTGCAACGGCCCACTCCATCTACTTTACCCGGCTGGGTGCTTCGCCTCTTTTAGGAGTCGCATGGCCGCGTGCGAAAGGTTTGCCATTCTTTGGCGGAAGCGCGCTCGCTCCAGGATCGTCGGCAACCCTTACCTTCGCGTTACGTCAGAGTTGCCCGTGACACGACCAGAATCGCGAAGTAGTGCGTTCGGGAAGTGCTCAACAGATAGTTGGTCGCCTAGCTTCCCTTCCCATCGGCTTGAATGTCTCTGCCACAACGCGCAATGCGGACAAGCTTCTTGTGGACATAAGAACGTATGCGCGCGAGGGAACCGGAATTTGCCACTAATCTCTGCATACGCGGCAAACTTTCTAGGTTGCCGGAGCGATCAGGCTGGAACTAAATACCTTAAAACTCGAGCGCACCATATTTCTGTTATCCCAGGAGGCAACTTCGAACGACGGCGCCGAACCCTTCGGTCCAGTCGATCGGATTTCGAGGGATCGAGTATTCCGTTTGAACCAAGCCGCATGGCGCCGGTGCCACGACATCGGGCGGCGGCGCTTGTGCCATCGCATGGGCGCTACTTTAAATGTGTTTCGATCCATTGCACGAGGTGGTTAGGAAGGTGCCGATCATTTTCCGGTCCACCCACCACTCGCTCAACCTGCACTTCATTTCCAAAGTTATTGTTATTTTGCGGGAATAAACGCATGCCCCTTCCGGTTTGCAATCTGGGCATGTCAGAAGCGGATCTGCAGCCCGACTCGCTCGAAGAATTGGTTAGGCCATTCTTCGAAGACAGGTACGATACTTTTGTTGCCCCACGTCTCCCAGGGATCGATGGAGAACTGAGCATGCTCTTCAGTGACATCAGTCACACGCTCCGCTTAACGCGTCGGACACCGCTATTCACGGGAACGGTCGTATTGACCATGTTGGTGATCGCCGCCAGCAAGACCGTCTTTTAGCGTCGTGAACCCGGTGATGCTGCGGCCGCTGCCGTTCGCGGAGCCCGATCGGCTGGTGCAAGTTGCGGAGAAGAACGACAAGCTGCGCGTGCCGCAAGAATATCTGAAACGTGCGGAGGCGCCTTACAACAACTGTCGCGCTTCTATCGCCGCGAGATTCGCGTGGACCTCGCCAACCTATGGCAGAGACACACTCCCATTGTGATCAGAAGCGTTTATTAATTAATTCTCCGGCACCGGGGATTTCGAAAGTTCCGTCGACCAAACGCACACTGTCCCTCGGTATGTCCAGTACGCGAATGCGTTGTTGTTTGACGATATTCTCAGCCAAATCTAGAACGATGCAGTGCTTCGCACTGAAAGAGAACATGTAAAGCATCGGTTCAGATTCAATCGGTTTTAGTTCCGCCGCGTTATCAGGAAAGCGCAAGTGTACGTGAATCAGATGCGCTTGTGGATTGTTTAAGACTCGTTTGGCATCTGAGCTACCAATGTGTTTCGCAGCTGATATGGACCAGGCGACAGCGATGACCAGAAGCAAGACCAAAGCAAAGTTGCCGTGGTTCCAAGCGGATGCCCTCAAGAGCTCAATAGAATCCCGATGGATGAGGACGAGCAGAATGAGCAGAGTGAACGGAAAGAACTTAAGGATGGAGTGAGGATTCTCGACAAGATACCTGCAAATGGGGTTGTTTAGATGCCCATAGCTCCAGTCGGTTAGGAACGGAATAGGAAGATAGGCGAGGACGAAAATCCAAGGCCAGAGTCGCTGAGAAATTGCGGCAATCCACAAAACAAGGAGAAAGAACATCACATTCTCAACGGTATACCAACTGGCAAAAAGATAGTCTTGGGGCGTGAGCTCTAATTGGTCCAAGCCGACTCCAACGGTTGAATAATAGTAGAGAGATTTAATCCAACCGAGGGAATACGCCCATGCGGCGATCAGAGTAAGGGACGAAGCAACACTGCCGAATTTCAATTCCATATTTTGTACTTACCGCCTCGCTGTGCAACAAAGTGAGGAGACTACTGCGAATTCAATAGCCCCGCAAGGTAGAATCACCCGCGGGGACTGATTTTCGAAGTTACAAACCTAGCGCAGGAGGCATTCGAGGGCCCGTTCCGCCCTTCCTGGATGTCGCCCGCTCCGTTGCCCGGATCCTCACTGAAGCTGGCAACGAACCCGCCGCCGCGCTCCCGTACCGCCTCATCCAAGACCTCGTAGCTTCCTAGCCAGAGAATGCGTCACCGGCACGCCCTCACAAATTCTCCGGCAGCATCCGTCTCCGCCGGCCATTCCCACAATTGCCGCCTTGGCCTCTGCCGGCTCATCTACCCGCATACTCCCGTCGGACTCCATCCAGATTGAAATTCACTGCGATATGGGCCATGGATGGCGGTCCGTCACCTCGACCACCGGCAAACCCGCTGCGCGTCCGCCAAAAACCGTTGCCGCTATCTCTTCAGAACGGTCCAGAAATCATCCGACGCAATCCGCGTCTCCGGCATGCCGAAGTTCGTCTCTAAATGTGTGGTCCGACTGGCCACTAACCACGAGCCGCTGCCCACTGAATTCATGGCTTAGGAACCGGGTTTCTTCTCGAGCCGATTTGCATAGTCATCGCAGACGGGAGCCTTTGCCGCCACTGAATCCTGTACGCATTTGATGGCCTTTTGCATGTGCTCGAGGGCGGCCATCCCGTCGTCCAAATCCGCCAGTGCCTGGTCGTACCTTCCGTTCCTCCAGTTGCGCTCTACATTTCGCAACGCTCCCGGCTTGCTCGCGCCTTCGTCAGCGATCCGTCCTCGCCATTCATTTCCGTGCGGCATCACCGAATCAATCTCTTGATCGAACTTCTCGATCTTGTTCAGAATAGTGTCTATTTCCTGAGTAAGCGAAGCGATTCTCTCGTGGAGCGGAAAGGTCGCAGGCGATGGCCCGTTCTTGCTAGCGAGCAAATCCATCCTCAGCGTTTTGTTATGACTTTGAAGAGTCGTAGTCCGGGATGCCACCTCTTGTAGGATTTGCTCACCTTGCGGCGCGCGCAGTTTGTCCCACACCTCCTTGCCGAACGTCGCCGCGTGCGAAAGGATCGTCAACACCATATCTTCGCCGTCCTGCATCTTGCGTACGTAATCTCCCGAATCAGAACCCGCCGAATGCAGCGCCAAAACTGCTGCCAATACAAGTCTCATGTCATCTCCTTGCGATCAGGATAAACGCCGAATAGGCGATGAGGGCAACGACGGAAATGGGCGCGAGCAGGGATACGGGTTCCCAATTCAGCGCATACAAAATAAACGTTACTGCTTGTATGACAACAAACGCCGCGAATACCCATCGTTTCGTTTTCGCACTTACCCTCATCCACCCTCCGCGCCGCAAAGTCTACACCTTATCGCCGTAGCGCCAACGGCCCCAGCTCAAAACTCCGACCCGCGAAATGCGCTTGGTTCCAGCCTAGCCTAGCAACTGCCTTGGCGGAACCACGTAACCTATCGCAGCATTGGGTGGCCAACGTGAAGCTGAGCGGGAATAAAGTCACTCTTTTCAAGTTGCGGAGGAATTCCAAGGTTTATTCTTTGCAACTCGCTTGGGTCAAGTTTCTCGTCTAGTATTTCTAAATCTGGCGGACTCTCAATCGGCGGTATACCTATGCTGCGCAGTTCCGGCTCTATGTCCCGAAGAGCTCGTACGTAATTCCCCAATATCAAATATCGATAGGCCTTCCGATACGCCGCGATCCTCGTTGTCCAGGCGGCCATATCGGCGTACGTCTGCCACGTGCTCCGAAACAAAACGAGAACCTCTCTTTCGTGATCCTCAGTCTCGGCCAGCCTTCGAAAGATCTGACCGTACGTTTTGAGTCCCGCTGCGTCCATCTCATCCGCTCGCTGAGCCAATGCCCCGGTGAAGTGCGGGAGATCGGCTTGAATCCGGTCCGCAAGGCCCGCATACGGCAGCGGTGGGCGCATTGAGAGCTGGACCGCACGGGGCATAGTCGCAAATTTTTCGGCACGTTCTTCAGCGTCCAACATCTTCAGGTAATGGAGATGAGCGATACGAATCTTTTCCTCAAGCACATGCAATTCGGTTGGTAGGCCCGCTCGTGCCGCACGTTCCAACGGAGATGTTGGCATCAGTCCCGGTACAAGTGGTAGCCAGGCGTATGTGAAAATCCCAAGCGCATACAAGAAATGCCTTGGTTTCGGCCGCTCCAGCTTCCCCTTTATTCCACGCCAACCGCGCCAATACGGTTTCCGATAGATCAGATAGAGACAAAATGACAAGAATGAACCAAGAACTAGTGCTGAAAATATGGCTCGGCGCTGCCAGGTGGCAAAAAACTCCAGCGACTCGGCGAAGCCGACCACGACTCCGTGGCTCAGGGCGTAACCGACGAAAATAGCGCCAACTGCCAGTAGGATTTTGACGTCAGTCGGTGTTGACCATCCTTTAGGAAACTCTTGGACCGGAGACTGTTCGGGATTGTCCGCGCCTTCTACCTTTGTAACCTCTTTGTCGCTAGCTTTATCCACTTTGAGATCATCCTCTCCTGTTACTCGAAAGAACAGTGTTAGGCCTTTCTTCGCCCTTTCACTTCAACTGCTTTCCTTCTAGCCCCGACAAAACCGAGGTCGTCCTCGCGCACACTACCGGAAAGTTTTTTCCCGAATCGCACCGTGCTGAAGATGCTGCACCCATCCAGATAGCGCTCGCCCGCGTTCTTCACAAGTCGTAATGCTCTCAACTTCCCGCTCGGCAAACGCGCCCGCTTCGATGCCTTCGCTCCACTTGAATCACCCGTCGCAACCACTGATTCCGAACGCCCTGATCAACCTCGTTCCTGAAGGACTTTCACCGCTTTTGTGAAAAGATCGCGAAGGTCTTCCGGTTTCGTGCTCCAGAATGTAACGGCCTGCTGTCATCATCGCCGGGCCGATGGACGAAAGGGCCTTGGTACTCTTTGCCGTTTGCCCGTAACCGGCAGCTCCAGATAGATCCGAAGCCCGGTAAACGTCACTCCGTCGATCTCTTTTGTGACCATTTCAACTCGATCCGTCAGTTCTTCAGCGTAGATGTTACGGATCAACGGAGATGCCAGCCGCAATCGCTCTGGTCCTTAGTAGAGCGTTCCGATCGAGCTCGCCTCCCCCCTCAACGCGGATCGAGCTGCCGCTTGATTCGCACAGCCTTGGTTTTGAGAGGTGTCCCATTTCGCACAGACTGTTAGACCCCTCTTTAGTTGACTTGACATGTAATCTCAGAGCTTATGAAGTTTGGCCTAATGACTACACGGCACTTTGGTGCCGTTCAGGATTAACATGAGTGGAAAAAACTTTCGGGCCGTACAGGCAGACCAGCGGACCAACTTCGAAGGAAAACAAGTAAGCAACAAAGTATTGTTGGCGACACCTGAAAATGAATACGACTTGATGCGTCCTGACTTGACGTATATCGACCTGCCGCATCATCTCAGCCTTCACGAGCCGACACAAAGGATCGAGTTCGTCTATTTCCCGAATCGAGGAATGGTTTCTCAAGTTGTAGTGACCAAAGACGGTCGAACCGTGGAAGTGGGTGTGGTGGGGAGCGAGGGCTATGTTGGCGCGGGATTAGCAGTTGGCTTGAGCAGAAGTTCAGTGCGTGAAATAGTCCAGATCGCCGGCGACGGCTTCCGAATGATGGGAAATGCGCTGGAACGCATTCTGCGCTCGGCTCCGCAGTTGCAGATGATCTTGAGCAGGCATACGGGGCTTCAAGGGATGCAAGTTGCACAGACCGCGGCGTGCAATCGGCTGCACGATATTCAGCAGCGTCTAGCGCGATGGCTGCTGATGACTCAGGATAGGGTGGATTTGGGAGTACTTCCGATCACCCACGATTTCATTGCGACCATGATGGGTACTGACCGATCCACTGTGAGCCTGGCAGCGTCCGTACTGCAAAAAAAGGGAATCATAGAATACGTGCGAGGTGCGGTGAAGGTTGTGAACCGCAGGAAACTCCAGAACTCCGCTTGCGAGTGCTACACCGTCATTCAACAGTTCGAAGATGACCTCGGATTGAGATAGCATTTTTTTGTCAGTGTTGGATACCCCACAGACAGCAACCTCTTTCTATCGCTAATGTTCAGGCCTTGTATATTCACTTCGGTTTTGATGTGTGTTCAAAAAGCGGCTGAAGCAGAATCTCGCGCAGCGCGATGAAAAGAGTAGCTTTTGTCATCTAACCGCACGAAATATCGAGGTGTGCCATAGAGGCGATGCTTCGCAAACTGGTATGGATCGAAAAACCGAATTTTCAGGGGTGGGCTTGCAGCGAATGCGCATGGGCGTTCAACCCTTTAGGTCCGCTCGTTGGCGAATCACTTGACGACATGAAGATGCACTACGAACTGCAGCGCGACAGGGAGTTCAAATCTCATTTCTGTGCCGAGCACCCGAGAGCCAAGAAAAATCCCGGTTAGCCAAATCACTCGCGGGCTAAATGCTCTGTGATTCTCGTGCTCACGCAAAGCGACCTCCCTCAAAGCAGGAGGTTGAAGCACAGTATGAGGATTTTCCGATAGTCGGAACACAAACGAGTCTTGCCCTGCCCTGTTTACCCGACTTGTTGCAAAGAGGTGCCACCTTGGAACCCCTCTTCGACATTCTGAAGCAAACGGACGCCTTGAATTTCGAATGGGTTGAAGTCGTTCGAGGCCTGCAAACCGCCGAGGCCAGGATCCGAGAACTACAAGCACGTTCGCCCGGCGAATATGTCGTCTTTAGCCAGCGCACCCAACAGATTGTTGCCAGGTTCAACTCTCAGACCGCGAGCGCGGTTGCCGACGGTTCCGAAAACCCTCGAAAGACACCGGACGTAAGTTGAGCAAAATCAGAGGGTGCGATTCTCCTGTCAGTAGGTTCCGAAAACAGATGTTTTTCAGAGGCGTCCTAACAAACGGCACAAACTGCGTCATGCGAGGCGGACTGGGCCAACGACAGGAATTGCTGATAGTTCTGGGCTACCACCGGCATACGAATCTCAATCCGAGAGCGGTTCGGCGGGTAAATGATTCAGCCCTACGAACCAGCGAAACAAAATGTTGTAGTCGATCTCCTCTACCAGCAGCCGCTCACTGCGCACCGAGTACAGCATCTGCAACAGCAGAGCGCGCAGCAATTGCTCCGGCGGAATCGACGGACGACCCACTTTGGA
>Ga0210406_10001010_pt1 | contig 36077 bp, 26 predicted proteins | sample IncBWC30MmetaG_FD_155454 | JGI IMG/M metagenome (GOLD analysis project Ga0210406, IMG submission 155454) | Forest soil microbial communities from Barre Woods Harvard Forest LTER site, Petersham, Massachusetts, United States - Inc-BW-C-30-M | ecosystem: Environmental > Terrestrial > Soil >... | reverse complement strand
CGAGAGCCGCCGTAAGGAGGCCTAGGAGCAGTATGGCTACAACGAGCGCGTGCACCATCGCTGGGCGTCGTCTAAACATCGGCAGAGAAGTGGCAATCATGATGATGACCCCGAGCGTGAAACAAGCGCCCGAAGTGGCTGAGTGTGCGATGAACAGAAGCGAGATACCAAAGCAAACTAGCGTACCTTGCGCTAGCAGGTGCCTGCCGCGATTCGCCTGATCTTTAGTTTTCAGAAGCCTAAGCACCTGCCAGACCGCGCCCAGCGTTAACACAAATGTACCGACCCCAAGCATGTTCTTGTCCGTCGCTACACCCGTATTCATCTGAAGTCCCCACTGATCATATCCGTGACTCAGATCCGGATAGTATTTCAACATCAGGATAGAGGCAGGCAACAGGAGGAAACCTACCCTGGAAAAGAAACGCTTGAGGGCGGCAGTTGGCTGCGGATCCGTAGCAACAACCATGACCATCACTAGATCGCCCACAGCCCTGATCCAGCGCTTGGATCCTTGGCCCGGAAAATCAGACCAGAATGCGCTCAGAAGGCAGTATGAGAAGTAAACCAGGATCGGCCAACCGCGTTTGAGCAACATCCTGCACTCTCTGTTGCGCCAGGCAATAACGATGATGCCGGATGCTATCAGAACCGCGCCTACGAACTGATCCAAGGGGGAGTCGCTGCTTCTGCTGTTCTTCGCGGGAGTAACAGCGAGCCAGGCCGCAATTGACCGGGACGCGTTGATCCACATCCATGGCACAGCAAGCCAGAGTGCTTTCGATGTGCGTACAGACTTATCCCGATCAAGATAAAAAAGCCCAATAACTCCAGCAGAAAAAACGACGAGTGCAAGCGAGGGGGTCATTCTCAATTCTTTGTAGCGACGACAGGAACTTCAGACGATAGACTGGTACACCTAGGCGTTGATTGTGCGACCGTAAACTTCAGCTGATTGAGCTCTGCCTCACGCAGTTCGGAGACGTTGGCGGCGAATCCCGATGCAGCCATCGGATCCGACTGACATCCCACAGCATCCTGATTGAGTCGCTGACGAGATTAACCTTCGAACCCGGTTGCGCCGTCCAATTAACTGGGATCTCGGCCACCGAGAGCGAGAGTTGGCGCGCGATAAACAGGATTTCAACATCGAAAGCGAAGCCCACAGTTTTCTGCCGTGAAAAGATCGCGGCAGCCGCTTCGCGACGGAACATCTTGAATCCGCATTGCGTGTCGCCGATGCCTCCCAAGGCAAGAAGATTGACGAAAAACGCGAAGCTGCGACCAATGAAGTGCCGATAGAACGGCGTCTTCACCTCAGCCTCTCCCGGGTGCTGCACGACCCGCGATCCGATCGCCACGTCGTGGCCCTTTTCGAGGGCATCAAGCAGTTTTGGAATCTCGTTTAAAGGGGTTGCTCCATCAGCGTCCATGAACAGGATGAAGCCGCCTCTTGCATTGAGCATCCCGACGCGGATTGTGGCGCCCTTGCCCATATGCGGACACGCGAGGGCTCGGATCCGGGCATCGCTCTCCTCGAAGAGGCGAACCAGCGCCAAGGTCTGGTCCCGGCTGCCATCGTCGGCAATGATGAGTTCGAAGTTGATGTTCCGGCTCGTACACCAACGGATGGTCTCGAGCACGGTTCGGGGCAGGCGTGCCTGCTCGTTGTACGCGGGAATGACAATCGACAACTGGATTTCGCTCCGGGCCGGAGGCTTCAGTTCAACCGATGAAGAGAGCTGATCCAGAATTGACCGGGTCTCCTCGATGAGCAGCGGAGGAGGCGTCGCGGCAGTTGGGCGGGGAGATGCCGCACTTTTGGGGTGGGCAAGCGGTATCTTATAGAAGCCACCCACTAAGTAGAGGGTCCCGCCAGCGATCGTCGTGAATAGATATTGCCCCGCATGTTGCAAAAGTACCATCGCCAGCGCGGGATACAGGGGCACGCCGGAGCTGACGAGGACTAGCGGCGCAGCAGCCTCGATTGTCCCGATGCCGCCCGTCGTCAACGGCACCAGGGATGCCAGGTTCACCACCACGAGGGCTAGGAGGGCGGTCTTCACGGTCATGCCATCCCAGACGGCCAGACCGAGACAGTAGTACCATCCGACCTCGACGCACCAGACGACGAGCGTCATGGCCATCGCGCGAAGCAAACTCCCGGACGTCGGCAAGGAAAGAAGCCCTTCGAAAAACTGCGTTGCTTTTTCCCGTGCGTACGCGGTCACGTGGCCGGGAAACTTCCGGTTCGCGGCCGAGACGAGTGACCGTATTCTCTTGTGAATCCGGCCGCCCAGGACAACTCCAATGGTGAGAGCGCCGAAAACCAGTGAAAATAAAAACAGAACCCATTGGAACCGACGATCCACTGGAACTAGAACGACAACGAGGAGTCCGAAGAGAGACAGGATGAGCCCGTCAAGAATTCGTTCCAATGAGATGGAAGCTAGTGCTGTTGTCCGGCCGCGGCCGACGCAGGTTTTTGCCGCAGTGCAGTGCGCGCGAAGGATTTCCCCCAAGCGCGCAGGCAATAAATTATTACCCATAAAACCTATGAGAATCAGCTGTACCGAATCCCAGTAGCTCACACTCCGTTCCCAGATTCGCCAGCGAGCCGCCCGGAGAAGATAGCTGCAAACTATCAGTGCGCTGCCAAGAACTAGCAGGTTGACATGCGCGTGAAGTACGAACGTCATCGTTTGTCGCAAGTCGAAGCGGCGGAGCGCTGCATAGAGTACCAGCCCTGCCAGGACCAAAGACGCGACGGATTGGGCGAACCGCTTCATTAACAATTCATCCTTTCCCAGTCGGAACCATCAGACTCTTCGCCTCTCGGCTCTGACCTTCCGCATACATGACGGGTTTTGTTGCAGTTTTGGTGGCTCAGACGCTATGTCTGACAGCGGGATGCCCAGGTAGGCTACCGCCAATAAGGTCGTGACTTCTCCGCGGCCTTACACCAAGCAGTGCAATCTCATTGCCAAAACAGGCTCTTGCCGACGACTGTTTAATCTCAGTATACTTCGTATCCTATTGAAAATAAATATCTTACGGAAGAGCGCTGCATCGAGCGTACCGGCTCATGGACTTAAGAAAAATAACTCCACTTATAGGTACTCCGTGGTCGGAGAGTTCCCAGATTCTCGGAGTAGGCGAAACAGCCAACCCTCGGTCCTATGCACAGCTCTGCTTGCCCACCATTTTCCAAAGCGTGAGCAATGGGATGCACGCAAGAACGGCAACATAAGGTACTAATGGCACGCTGTATCGCGCCTGAGCGAGAATCGGCGCGGAAATCGCCATGCTGTAAACAATCAGCAAAATCATAGGAGCAACTACCTTCAGTTGGCCATTTCTCACAGACAGGAAGATGCCAATTCCCGCAAGAATCAGAAAAGGGAGCTGCACAGCCAAGTTCAGTTTTACCGAGCCCCCTGTCTTTCCTCCAAACCAGAAGTAAATTACATTCGTCAGTAATACTCTAACAAACAATTTAGGAGATCTTGAATAGTCGCCCGCGACCCTCCCAAGAAGATAGTTGGAAAACTTCAATTCGTCTTTCGCGGCATAAAAGTACTGGTAGTAGCCTTCTTTGAAGGGATATCCAAGCTCCCGAGCCAGCGCATTTCTCTCCGCAGCCGCCTCTCCATCCAACTGGTAGCGGTCGCCGGGTTCATGAGTGAGAACATATTCACCTGCTTGGGCAGAAACACCGACCACACTCGCTGTTGGTACGAACTTTCCCGTGAGGCGATAGTTTCGAATGATCCACGGAGAGAGAACAGCAAGCATTGCGACGATCATTAGTGCAACGTTCCGGAGAAGAATGAGGGCCGTCCGGTTCCGTTGTCGTTCAAAAAGGAAAAGATAGGCAAGAACGAAAAGTGGGAAAAGCAGGAGTACGCTTCGCACCAAAAGCGTTAGTCCCAACACTCCTCCACTCGCCACGTAATACCAGACTCTATTACTCTTGACAGCCGCGAATAGCGTGCACATGAATAACGCGAGGAATAGGGTATACAATATCTCAATGCCGCCTCGACTCTCGGCGATCAAGATTGCCGGATGGAAGAGAAATAGCGCAGGCGGCCCCAGAATCATCACCTGGTTTTGCGATACCTCTCTGCAGAGGTATATCATCAGCCAAGCCACCGCAAAGGCCATCAGCATGTTCGCCAACTTCACCACTGCAAAATCATTCCCAAATATGGAATAGATCCCGGCCAAAAGTATGGGGTAACCAGGCTCGCGCATCAGCGTCTTGGCGGTGTCTGGATACATGCGGTATCCATTGCCCTCTGCGAGATTCGTTGCAAGCTGATCGTACCCATCCCCCGCATATTCGTCTTGATTGTATTCAGTGTGGATACGATGACTGATCCTGGGAATGACAAGGAAAAGAAGAGTCGCATGAGCGAGCAAAGCCAAGACAACCAAACCAATCTTCAATGGACTCTGCGGTTGGCGAATCATGAAAATCCTTTGTGGTCTGGAAACTTAACGCCCTCACTGTTTGCGCTGTGTTTTGGTGAAAACAGTACCCATTGCCCGCAGCCAGGTTTGCCGCAAGTCCCATTCATACCCATCGGGATACTGATTCCCGATGAAATCAGGCCTCCAATGCGGCTGCTCACCTTTAAAATCAGAAGAGACGGTAGGACATTGAAGAGGCAAAGCAATCCACAGAGTCTCCGGGGCGGCAAATCTTCTTGCTTCTCCGATACGGAATGCTCCAAAGATCTGTTTTTGCTTCGCTGAGGACTACGGCGTCGTCCCTAACGCGCACGTACGGAAGAGTCAATCAGCGACCATGGAGCGCCTCTCGGTACGCAGCAAGGAGTCCCGGCACAGAATAATCCCACGCAAGCGCTTCTTCAATCCTCCTTCTTCCAAATTCTCCCATTTTCCTTCTTTCCTCGGACCTGTCCAGCAACCAGATGATCTTTTCGGCAAAATCCGCAGCGCCGTCCTGTTTGCTCGCATAGAGAGACGCTTCTTCGGCGCTGAATTTACCTTCTTTTGAATCGAACTGAACAATCGGCTTGCCAAGAGCCATATATTCCATAATTTTGATCATCGTAGAGATATCATTCATCTCACTCGGCCGGTCTGGATTCACGCAAACATCTGCCGTAGAAAGTATTTCGATCAAGTCTTGGTCTGAGACTCTTCCGGTGAAATCAACGGTATCCTCCAAGCCCATCTGCTGAACCATCTGTTGCAACTTTTTCAGTTCAGGGCCCCTGCCGACGCACGTGAAATGAACATCGCGCCGTCCCATGTCTTTGATGTGCTTTGCAACACCGAGCAATAAGTCCAGACCATCTTGAAAATTCATGGTGCCGACGTATCCGATCAGGTAGCGCTTCCCATGCTTGCGCGCAGGATTTGGGGGGACGGGTTTGAAAGTCTGCAGGTCAGGTCCGTTCCGCACAACAAATACATTCTCTGGACGAATGCGCCCTCTGCTTATTGCCATGTTTCTGTAGCTCTCGTTCGTCGCCATGACTACGTCACTGTGTCGATAGCATAACTTCTCCAACGTGAGCAGGATTCTATACAGTCCGCCCTTCTTCCCATATTTTGAAACATACAGTTCTGGGTTCGCGTCGTGATGATCAAAGATATACTTAATTCCGAGTAATTTGAACGGCAGTGCGACTAGGAAAATGTTGTCCGGCGGATTGCATCCCTGAATGACGTCAAAACCACGCCGCAGATAGATCCACGATGCGTACAAGAACTCAAGAATAAACGCGCACGCATACTCGGCTAGATAGCCGAACGGAGTCGTTCCCTCTATAGGCATGGGATGCCGGTAGATGCGGACCCCGTCGATAACTTCGTATCCCCGAGAACAACCTTTCCGTCGGGGGCACAAAACTGTCACCTCATACCCGTGATCGCTGAGCGAGCGAGCCTCTCTCCAAACTCGCGGATCAAGCGGCACCGCCTGATTTTCGACAATAATTAGTACTCGCCTCTTTGCAGACGGAGGGCTTATCGGCTCGGGTTTGCCCGTCGAATTCGCCGAGCGATGCGAAGATTCTTGTACTTCCCTCGATCCAACGATTTGCTGTGCTCCGGACATGTTACCAACAGATACCGACATAAGCGCCATTATTGTTGTTCCCGTAATTCGAAATTCGTACAAAATCCACCAGACACTGGCCTTTGCGCAACAACTGAGGGACACCTTCGAACTCTTTTTCCTTATGGCCAATAACGATCGTTTCCGCATGTTGCAAAACTGCATCCATATTGTCGACCATGAGTCTCGAAATGTGTGGAATGCGATTTAGAATGAAGTCACGATTGGCACCCACCAGCGAGGCTACTTGGACGTTCTTGTCATAGATACGAACGTCATAACCTTTGCCGGCCAGCCGCTCGATGATTTCGATCATCGGACTCTCTCGTAGATCATCTGTACCGGGCTTAAAACTAAACCCTAAAATGCCGACTCGATTGTGACCCTTTTCCATGATCAATTTAAGGCCCCTGGTGACTTGCAATTCATTGCTGGGCAGAATGGAATTAAGAATTGGTAATTCCAGATCATGCAGCTTTGCTGCGTACGCCAGTGCCCGCAGGTCCTTCGGCAAACACGAACCTCCGAACGCAAAGCCAGGCATCAGGTAGGCAGGTGAAATGTTCAGCTTCTTATCCATCAAGAAGATTTCCATGGCCTTATGAGCATCTACAGAGAACGATTTGCAGAGGTTCCCGATCTCGTTCGCAAACCCAATCTTCAGCGCATGCCAACTGTTATCGATATACTTAATCACTTCCGCGGTTTCCAGGTCGGTTCTCACGATCGGCATGTCCAATTTCGCATAGAGAGCAGCCAGGGAATCTCCGCTTGTGCGATCCAACTCGCCCATCACTGTCTTAGAGGGAATTCTAAAATCTTTCACGGCCGAGCCTTCGCGAAGAAACTCGGGGTTGTTACAAACCCCGAAGTCAATTCCGGCCTTCTTCCCTGAATATTCTTCCAAGACAGGAATGACGATGTTCCGCATCGTGCCTGGTAATACCGTGCTGCGGATCACAACGGTGTGGCGTTCCCGCTTGTCCCTCAGTGCTCGGCCGATCTGCTCGCACACGTGCCGCACGTGAGTCAAATCAAGATTGCCATTGATCTGGCTCGGTGTACCGACGCAAACGAAGGATAATTGCGAGTTCTCGACAGCGTCCGCAGTTTTGTCCGTAGCGCGGAGCATCCCGCTTTCAACCGCTTTGGCGATGAGTTCGCCAATTTCTGCCTCGATGATGGTCGATTTGCCGGCGTTGATCAGGTCCACCTTCGTCGGTAGCGGATCCACGCCGATGATTTGATGACCATCCTCCGCAAGGCACCCAGCACATACGGTGCCGACATAACCTAGACCGAAGATACTTACTCTCAAAGGTGCGCTCCTTCCTTCTTATTGCAACTTTTGCTGTTTTGAGACAGCAGCAAGCAGAGACTTCTAAACAGCTGTGACTGCGCCCATCGGTGCATTGGCGTGGTGTCCCAGCCCAAAAGCAGGCGGCGACTTCGAAACGAGCCGTCCTGGCGTTGCCATACATTGAGAATGTCATTTAGAACAACAGACAAATAACTATCCAGTCTGGGGAAGCGTCCTTTCAGCAATACCGCCAAGTTGATACATTCAGCGTAGTCGTAGAGCTCTCGCCGGTATACCGTCAACCGAGGACGGCGGGAGAATGGCTTTGGCAAACCGTCGCGATCAAATAGGTTTCCGACGTAATATTGGACACCTCTTTCAATCGCCTCAGTGCATCCTCGATGGCCGGTCATTTGCTCAATTTTTACTAAGGCCTTGAGAACAAAACACGTATGAAAGTGATCGATAAACAGCCGCTTCCCATCATTCGCGTAGTACCAAGACCCATCGGAATTCTGACACTCAAGGACAAAATTCAAATTTCTTTCTGCCACCTTCCGAAATCTCTCATCTGAGAAATCCTCAGCGGCCCGCATTAATAGAAACGCCCGATAGGCGTTGGCGTTAACGACTCCCACCGATTGTCTTGGGTCAGGGGTATAGGAGCAAGTCGATGCGCTCTCAGAAGTCTCGAAGTCGCGATAATCCTCCAGCCCATGCATCGCTATGGATTTCATTATCTGAAGCCATTCGTCCTTGTGATCGATTTGCCAGACGTTTCTGAAGGCTTCGTAAACATAAGGCACGGTTGTGATGAGCGGAGTTCCCTCCCTGATCGTGCCGCGTATCGTCTCCCAATTGAACGGATATCCCCAGCAATAATTGGTGTACCCCGGGCATCGGGTGCTTTTCAGAACCTCCAGGAAGTGGACCGCTCTGCGGTAATACTCTTCGTGATCGAAGACCTGGGACAAAAGGGCAAGTCCCATAGCGTAGTGGGCATCTGCTATCGGAAATCGTTGTCGCTTCCAAAACAGTTGTCGGGCTGCGGGAACAAACGCCTCACAGAATATTATCGGGGCCACCGCCATCATTCCCAATAATGGACGCCTGTAGTAAAGAGCCTTTGCCTTTCGCGTCAAGTCGCTCGCGTAGAGACTCTGAAAATCATACGAAGTCTCCCCGTATCGATCGAGCCAGTCGGCAAACCTGCGTACCGATTTACGGACTTGCTCGACGGGCAGAGCGTGGGATTCCAATCCCTCAGAAACACTGGCTGTGGTTGCGGTTTGCAGGTTCATGGCCTCTAGTGGTGCTGTACGGACGATTCCCGACTAGTTCGAATCCACAAACAGTCGGTGTGTGAGTTCCAGCGTGAGGAGTCTATGTATCTCTGTTGTGTAGTTCCGATTTCCTTTGAGGTGACCGTCAACCACCGCTCGAACCGCCTTCGGTTCCACATACGGTCGCGCGAGCGATCTCGGATCCAACAACATTTCGCGGACGTAACTCGCCAATTGGTCACGGTACCACACTCGAAAGTGGAAGACCTTGTGCCGTCCGAGCCAGATGCGCTCCAGGTGAAGCAAGGCAAACATATGATCGATTTGCGCGACCCACTGTGGCATGCCGTAGTCATAGGCGTACTCCGCTTTAAACGAGAATTCGAGAACGGCGCGCGTAATGCCGTTATTGAGGCGACCAACTCCACGATCGGTGCGCAGGTTTGCAAGAGCCGGACTACCTTCTCGAATTAACCGTAGTCTGGCCTCTGCGTTGACGGCAACGGAGCCCGGTGCTCTATAGACTGTCTTGACGACATCGTTGTCCAAAAACGGAGAGCGAATCGCGACTTGCGTTTGCTCCAAGCCAAGCACTCCATAGTGGTGCCAGGGTGATTGCCGGAAGGCGACGAATGAAACCGGGTGTCCGCGAAGAGCTGAATCATAAGTTTCTCTGGCCACACGAATTTGTTGTGACACTTCCGGTTGAAACAGGCCGGCGACTGGTTCGTCAGCCTTGAACATCACCGCGTGCAATAGAATCTCGCTGCCGTAGGTCCCCACAATGCGTACCGGAGCGATTTCTCTCACCTTCTCATTCACATAAAGGTCTGGCGAACGGCTAAGGTCCACGCAGGCGTCAGTCAGATAAATCGACCGTTCGGCGTAATGCGCAAATTGAGAGAGGAACGCCTCACCGGTGACGATGACTTGATGTTGCTGGCCGCAGATCTCTGCGACGCGTCGCGCCAGTTTTACGTCTTCGTTGTCGCGATACATGCTCCCGAATGTGTAACAAGGCAACGAATTAGGTTGCGCCTTGTGCCACGCCATGATGATGCGCGTGTCCAAACCACCCGTGAGTGATACGCCCGAGCGCTCGCTTCCGTTGAAATATCGCGGTAGGTTCCGTACGAAAACGTCCCGCAGCTGCGCATAGTATTCCTCATTCTTGAGTGGTTCTTGGTTCTCCCATTCTCGCGCATCAAAGTAAGTGGCCTTTTTCTCAAGTGTTCCGCCGCGACAAATCCACGCCGCTCCTGGTGGCAAAACGTGAATACCTGAAAAGAGAGTTCGGTTTTCGAGAACGCATCCACAAGTAATGAACTCTGCGAGACCGCGCTCGTCAGCAGCGCGCAATTCGGGGCGCGCCTTCAGGATCGCCTTTGCCTCTGCCGCAAAGTAAAAAGCATCCTTTGACTCATGGTAATAAAGTCGTTGCAGCCCGAACCGGTCATTGAAGAGCGTCGTCGTTCCGCGTGTACGGTCTGCAATTAACCCGTGAAACCTCCCATTCAACTGTTTTGGAAAATCGGATTCATCTTCGTACCGATGCACCAAATATGCAGGTGCATTCTGTTCAATCGCATGCCCACGACCCCCAAGCGTCGTCATAATTCCAGGCTCGGGAAACTCCTCGCCTGAAAAAATCAAGGTGACATCGCCACGTTCGTTGTGCAATGGCATCACTTCGGCAAACGACCCTTCACGTGCAACCCAGCCCACGTACAGACCGAGCGATTCATCTATCCACGTGCCACTTACATAGAAGGACTCGTGGTGAAGAGTCTCCAGCATCCGCAATAGTTGGGGCTCGGCTCGTTCTCGCGGCAGTTTGGTTATCAGACCAACTAGACCAGGCATATGCGTTTCCTGCAGTTCAGGCAACAGGGTTAAGACAGAACAAAAGCAGTCTTACGGAAGGGCAGGCTGCTCTCAGACTAAGTATTGGAGCCGGTGGGAGGATTTGAACGCTCCATCTGCCGAGTACGATTCGGCTGCTCTGGCGTTGAGCTACACCGGCTTAGAAAGGCCTTAAACTTATACCACGAAGTACGCATGCGCACAGCCAAGGTGATTGCTGAATGAGGGAGAATACCGACTAAGCCTAGATGGAGTTTCGCTCTTACGCAAAGCGCTCCCCATAGAGTCAAAGGGACGAAAAATCTTGGCGCGAGAATCTCCCCAAAACCGCATCGGATTTTAAACTCGCGGAGAGGGCTGTCTCGCTTGTTTCCGTAATTGTAGAGGCCGTAAGTAAGGTACGAGATGCCTCTCCCTTCACAAGTTTGGACGGCCGCGGCCATCAAGCTGTTGGCCGGCCTTTTATCAACATGACTCGGCTTGGTGGTCAAATTCAAGATCGATGCGATCCCCCCATGGTAGACCAGATGCAAAAAGCCAATCAGCTCCTCGCCAAGGTAGGCACAGATAAAGTCACACCGGCCCACGAATTCGCCATAGAGTTTTCGGGTCTCGTCGAAGCTTTTTCCATAATAGGCATTTCGCATCCCTTGTCGAAGCGGAGAGTCGTCGTTCACTTGCTGGATTCCGCGAATCAAATCATCATCAAATTCCCTAATCTTCACTACCACACCGCGCTTGTGAGAGCGCCTCACGTTTTTACGGGTTTCCTGCGGAAGACCCTCCCACCACTCCTTATAGCTCACTAAGTGCACGGCCGCGACGCTCTCCCATTCAATGGGATACGGATACTTCGGCTGAGGCGAAGGAACTTTTTGAGTGAAAGTAAAAATGTCGGCCTTTATCAATCGTTTTCCATCACTCTTCAAACTTTCGATATATAGTCCCGGGTTCTGCAGCTCATTCTCCATCATTTCTTCGCTGCGGACCCTTGCCGTCCTCAGCCACTTTCCGGTGGCATATAGCTTCTTGCCATCTACATCCAATGAAGGGACGGTGAGCCATCGTCCCCTCATTCTGATTTCGACGCTATTCTCAATCGTGGACATATAATTCCCCTGTGCCTTCAGCGCGGTCACATTCGCACCATGTCTATTCTTGACAGGCACCTTCAGTTCAAAGCAGCGACTGGCGTGTCGTGTGCCCGAAGCCATTCTTCGAAAAGGGCCAAACTAAACAGGATTTTGTGATTGTCCTGGCGGCCTGACGCATGCAGTTCAAAAAGTTTGCGGACTGACGACGGGAGAAGGAACTGGTAGATCCTTGATCCCGGGTCAAGCAACGTTTCGGCCATCTTACTATTCATGGCATCTCGAAACCAATCGTCGACTACGTTGCCGGCAAATCCTCGTTTCCGGCGTTTCAAGAATGACTCCGGAAGGTAGGTGCGGCACGCTTGACGATGTAACCATTTCCGTGAACCGTTCCTGACTTTAAACTCCGCAGGCAAGCGTTCTACGTACTCGACAATTTCCTTGTCGATAAATGGCACACGGAGTTCAAGGCTGTGTGCCATGGAAAGCTTGTCCGCGTACATCAAGAGTTCGTCTGGAAGCGTTGATCGCACTTCCAAAAACTGTAACCCTCCAAGTTCATCCGTGTTCGTCATGAGGTCGGCGAGATCTGCCCAGCATTCCAGTATCTCGTCGCCGGCGTCAGGCGCCAGCACTCCATCTTGGAATAGTTCGTCGACTTGATCCCCCGGCAGAATCGACAAAACATGTTGATATCTGTGCATTCGATCGTTGATCGCTAGCGAGTGCACTCCTCGTTTAAGGGTCTCGTTTCTTGGAAGTGCGGCGACGGCAGACGAAATCGACGCACGCATCCAATTTGGTGCTTGTGCCCACAAAGCACCATAGCGGACTCCAAGATGTCGGCGATAACCACCGAACAACTCATCCGGCCCCTGGCCCACCAGAGCGACTTTGACATCCTGGCGGGCGCGCTCACAAACAAAGTACATCGGAACAATGGAAGAAGCGGCGATCGGCTCCTCTAATGCGCTAACAATCTTTGGCAATGCTTCTTCGAAGATCGACTTCGTGATTCTGACCGACGTGTGCTTTGATCCCAGGACGCGAGCGGTCTCCGCGCCGTCCGCCAATTCATCATCTGTGTAGCTCGATCCGTAGCCCACAGTGTAGGTTGGCCAGGAGCCTCCGTTGAGATTCATCAACGCGAGCAACATTGCGGAATCAATGCCACCGCTTAAGAGCAGGCCGACTGGCACGTCGCTAATCAGCTGCCGCTTTACGGCTTGCTGATAGAGGGCCAACAATTCCTCTTTGGCTTCATTGGGTGACTTTGCCGGGGAGAATGGCACCGGCTTGAATTGGTACCAGCGACTGACTTCGTAACGTCCATTTTGCGCTGTCAACTTCGTTCCGGGCGCGAGTTTATATACGCCTCGAAGGATCGTATGGGGAGACGGAGTGAACCGATAGCGGAGGAACAGATTCAACGAGCCCGGATCAATTTCGGGCCTCTCGCGCATCGCCGCGCGGATCGCACGCATTTCTGATCCAAAGTAGATGGATCCCCCGTCGACCCTGTAGTACAGCAGTTTGATCCCAAACGGATCGCGTGCAAGTATCAGCCTCTCCTGCCTAGCGTCCCAGATTGCTAGGCCGAACATGCCGTTCAGGCGGTTGAGCACCTCGTCGCCCCACTGCTTGTACCCATGAATGATAACTTCTGTATCCGAATTGGTCTGGAAGACGTGGCCAAAACTCTCGAGTTCCCGCCGCAGCTCAAGAAAATTGTAGATTTCGCCATTAAAGACTACCCACACCGTCTCTTCCCGATCCGACATGGGCTGATGACCGCCCGATAGGTCGATTATCGAAAGCCTGCGAAAACCTAATCCAAGTGGACCGTCAAGGTGATAGCCTTCGTCATCCGGACCGCGGTGGATGATAGAGTTCGTCATCGCTTCGAGGTCCGCGCGCCGGACTGGCGCTAAGCTTTCAAAATTATATCGTCCGCAGATTCCGCACATGAGAACCCTTTAGTTTCAAGTCTTCAGACTATGGTTGAGACGGCCTAGCTAAGCTAGCCGACTCCAACTTGCCGGCGCGCAGGTTGATGATCGTGCGACATCCCGCCTTCGCGATCGTGCCAGTGCCTGAGACGGCCTAGGGCAGCTTCGACCCTAGCGGCTTGTGATTCGACTACGATGCCTGCTCGTCGGCACTAGATCACTATTCGGAAAGCAACGTAAATTTATCAACTGGTTTTAACGTTAGAAGCATTCTAAGAATGGCTTTTAACTTCCGCATCTGTTCTCGTCGATGAAAGGCCATGAATTCCTTGGAAATGGGCCTTTCGAGTCTTCGCAACGCTGCCAACCCATAGCCCAATCCCAGCGCGAGTCCGTCTACGATATAGGGTCGTTTGGTCATTCGATACGAAACTCGGAATAGCTCCCACAAGGGATGCCCACCCATGAAGTAGTCTTTTTGACCGTAGGAGAATGACGCCGCTAATATGCCGCGCTCCGCCGTCCCCAGCTGCCGGTGGTGGAAAAACGACTTCTCTTTGAACGATCGGGTCTTCCAACCTTTCATGCGCGCCGTTAAGACCGCAATCCAGTCAATGCCGCCCGCTTTGTTAGCGACGTACCCGCCGATCTCGTCGAAGCACTCGCGTCGGAACACCTGGCACTGTCCGGAAACGTGATTCTGCCCTTCAAAACTATCCGTCGCTGAGCTGTAACCACTCGCCTCGCGGAAAACGGTCCCTGCGACCCCGAGGCGAGGATCCTCCCGGAGTTTTCCAAGAAGGAATTCAAAATGATCTTTATCTAGCAAAACATCCGAATCTAAGTTGCCGATGAATTCATAATTTACATCCTTGAGGCGTTCCTGGCCGGCATTGAATGCGTGTACTTTCGCAGCAAAATTGCGCTCTTTTCGCGCCGGCCGATTCACCACTTCGATCCAGTCGTGTTCTGCGGCGTAGCGTTCCGCGATCGCTCCGGTGGAATCCGTTGAGCCATCGTTCACGATCACCCATCTCACCGGGAGCACGGTCTGATGAATGACCGACTCGATTGTCTTCTCGATGAATGACTCTTCATTGCGCGAAGGCGTGACTAGAACGTATGCCGGGAGAGGGTACGGTCGATCCATACGGTAGTCTGGCGCGCTCGCCGTGGACCGCGGAGCTGCCTGCATATCCGTCATGATCAATCTCCTCCACGCACCCCGTGCTGTGCATACACCTCATGCCGTTCGTGCGTAAGCGCCTTGTCGTACTGCTCCTCCGCCTCGTAAACCACCACGTGGCTGCCGCGATTCGAAAAGCCAAAAGGAATGCACAGCAGATTCTTAAGTCTCGCCCGCAGCGCCTGTCGACGTTCCGGCGGCACGAAAAACAGCATGAAACCGCCACCGCCCGCCCCGAGCAGTTTGCCTCCGAGCGCGCCTGCACTGCGTCCAGCCTCATAGATCTCATCGAGGTGTGCGTTCGTGATGTTGCCTGTGAGCGTCCTTTTTAGCTGCCACGATTCATGGAGCAACTTGCCAAATTCGTCCAAAGCGCGACTCGGATTCGTGAGGATTGCCTCGGCTTCGCTAACCATCTCGTGCATCGTTGCGAGCTCATGCTTGCGCTGGTGCGTCACACGAATCTGTTCCTTGGCGATTTCTGAGGCGGTCCGAGAAAAACCCGTAAAGAAGAGTGCAAAATGTTGCTGAAGCAGAGCGAGCCTATCCGACGAGGCGATCAGCTGCCGGACTTCGAAACTGCCGTCTACGTTGAAGTTGATCCGGTTAAAGCCACCATAGGCCGCGCTGATTTGGTCCTGTGAACCAACAGCTTCTCGAAGCACGTCCTGCTCCACGTGGATTGCGTCCGCAGCAAGCGCGTGTTTGCTGCGCATCTGGTCCTTGAGGCCATAAAGTCCCAAAAGCAGCCCGACCGTGAACGCCGAACTTGTACCCAAGCCAGTTCGGGCCGGCAGGTCCGCAACGTGGTGAACTTCGACGCCATCTTCGATGCCTAAATATTGTAAGCATCCGCGCACCGATGGATGTTCGATCGCGCCGTTGTCGTTTACATTTTCAACCTTCGAATAGGAAACCCGGCTGTGATATTCGAAAAACGGCGGCAGGCGTCGGCAGGTTATATAGCAGCTCTTATCAATAGTGGTCGACAAAACAGAGCCGCCAAATTCTCGGGACCAGACGGGGTAGTCCGTGCCGCCGCCGAAGAACGAAATCCTAAAGGGTGTGCGCGTAATTATCATAGATTTGCCTAGTTATTCTTGGGGTGACTAGCGATTCGCTTCACATGATGCGTGGAGCTTGCCGAAACGACTATTTCCTGGCCTTCAATCCGTTGCTCGTAATGCAAGACTTGGCTAACAGCTTCTAATAAGGAATTTGCAACAAGCCCTCCGCTACTGCGCGCGCTCTGATGGGCGTCTCGGTGCTCACCGGTTGTGTCCAACAGGCGAGCCGTCTTGCATCCAGCGTTATTGCCCGCCTCAATGTCGATATCTGAGTCGCCGATCATCCACGATGCCGGCAACTCGATTCCATAATCGCGAGCCGCATCGAGCAACATGCCGGGCGAAGGCTTTCGGCAACGGCAGATCGGTTTCATCTCGTGGGGACAGTAATAAATAGCGTCGATTCTGGCACCGCGCTCCGCTAAAGACTCCGACATCCGATGATGTATCGTTTCGAGTTCAGCAACTGTCATGAGGCCTTTTGCGATGCACCTCTGATTGGTGATGACGATGACGCAAAAACCGGCCCTGTTCAGCTGCGCTATAGCCTCAACAACACCTGGCAGGAACTTGAAATCCTCCCAGCAGGTTACATAATCACCTTCCGGCGGTTTCTTGTTTATGACTCCATCGCGATCCAGGAACACAGCTCTTGTCACAAGAGTCGCCTCAATTATCGAAATCCCGCGTTAGCGGCCTGCTGAAGACCGCGGCAAAGTGTTTGGGCTCGCGCGTAGTCCTCAGGTGTCCCAATGTCGATGAACATTCCGTCCTGCTGGACCGCGAACATGCCCTCCTCAAGCAATTGAGGGAAGACGTCCTTTTCAAGACTCGACGGTCCGTCCGGAATGTGCTCAAGAACTGCGCGCGTGAACACATATACGCCGCCGCTTATCAGCCCGGGTTCTTCAAATCCTCTTTTCTCATCGAAGGCTGTGATGCGAGTCGACCCGTTCATCCGAACGGTTCCGTATCGCGCGGCATTTGGAACTTTGCGAACCGCCAAGGTCGCGACGCCGTCATGCTCGTGATGAAACCGAATCAATTGACGAAAGTCCATTTCGAGAAAGGAATCGCCATTCATGACCACAAAATCGGAATCACCTTCCAAGTAGTGTTCCGCAAGTTTTACCGCTCCGGCAGTTCCGAGCGGTCGCTTTTCCTTCGAGTACTCGATCGTAAGACCCCACTTACTACCACTGCCAAATCGCTGTTCGATCTGCTCTGCGAGGTGTCCCGTACACATTACTAAGCGCCGAATGCCCTGCGCACACAGTTGAGTTACCAGCAGCTCAAGGAATGGTGCGTCGCCCAGTGGTGCTAACGGTTTAGGCGTCGAAGGCAGAACGTTCTGTAGGCGCGTTCCCATTCCACCAACAAGTAGCACCGCGGGTACGTCCCCAAGCGCACCCGCGCTCGCCCGATTGTCTGTCTTCGATTTCATTACATGGCCGTCCAGTAGTCGATCATGGACTTCAATGTCTTCTCAATGGTCATTAGGGGTTTCCACCCCGTATCTTTGCGGATCTTTTGCGTGCTGCCGAAAATAATTCTCTCGTCAGATGGACGCATCAGGTGCGCGGCCAGCCGGATTTCTGCCTTCACACCGGACAGACGAATAGCCGCGTGCAAGACTTCGCTCATCCGATACGTGCGGGCCGCGCACAGGTTATACGACTCGCCTCGCTTGCCCTTGGCCGCTGCGAGATAAAAACCCCGAACGGTATCATTCACATCCAGAAAGGCCCGATAAGGCTTCAAGTTTCCTACTTCAATGACCGGCGCCTGCTGGCCTTTCTTGATTGCGACCAACTGCCTCACGAAATCGGATGGAGCATCGTTTGTCTTGCCAGGGCCCGTCGTATTGAAGAGCCGGACGTTGACCGCAGGAATTCTGTAGTCAAGGAAGTATTCACGCGCCAAGAGGTCCAAGCAAACCTTGCTGATGCCATACGGATGCAGCGGTTTAAGCGGCTGGTCTTCCCTAGCAGGAATCTGCGATTGCGGCACGTGGCCGTATTCGGCACTCGAGCAAGCCGAAACTACCACCGGAAAGCTCTTCATGTGACGAACTGCCTCAAACAGATGCAATGAGCCCATGATATTTGACTCAAAGGTCCCGATGGGATCTGTCCATGACACAGTGGGCAGACTCTGCGCCCCGAAGTGAAAAATATGGGTCGGTTGACATTGCGACAAGATCGCAGAAACTTGTTGGTGATTTCGGAGATCGCATTGCATCAAACTCAGATTTGGCAGCTTTTGCGAGGCGATTGGGCCATCCTTGAGATAGGATCCAACGACGTTCCAGCCCTTCATATGGAGAAACTTGACCATATGAGACCCGATAAACCCCTCTGCTCCTGTCACCAGTGCCGTCTTTTTCGCTCGAGTCACTCGTTTGTCCTATGTGCGCCTCACGGCTAGAATTAAGACTTGACCGCCCCACTGGCGGTTTGCGTACTCCCGGCGCATTCCATGTAAATTTGCTCACCTTCCACACTCACTACAGCTCGAAATACGCTCTCCCGGGCGCGGAATCATGGAACTGGCACAGGATTTTGATATTGGGCCTCACCGTAGAGTCTTTGGATTACGAGAACAGATTGTCGTTTTTTAACGGATCAATTAACAGCGTAGGAAGCGACAAACTCAGATATGGTTTCGATAACCTTGTTCTGCTGCGCTTCCGTCAACCCAGGAAACATGGGAAGCGATAATACGTGGTCGGCGGCCAGTTCCGTTTCAGGAAAATCGCCTCGCTTCCAACCCATGGATGCGTAGGCAGCCTGCAAGTGCACCGGGATGGGGTAATGAATTCCCGTGCCGATGCCGGCATCGCTCAAATGCTTTTGCAGCTCATCGCGGAACTGCGTCCGCACAACGTACAGGTGATACACCGATTTGAACGAACTGAGCTGGTGCGGGCGAATCACATTTTCTGAAAGTGGCTTCAAGAGCTCGTCGTAAATCCGAGCGCCCTGCCGTCGCTCCTCGTTCCATTTCGGCAAATGTCGAAGTTTCACACGCAAAATTCCAGCCTGGATCGAATCGAGTCGTCCGTTATAGCCCTCGATATCGTGATAATACTTCTTGGATTGTCCATGATCACGTAGCATGGCAGCCTTGCGAGCCAGGTCGCGCTGGTTCGTCGTAATAGCACCGCCCTCACCGCAGGCACCGAGATTCTTTCCGGGATAAAAACTGAACGCGGCGGCATCGCCGACGGAGCCGGCTTTCAACCATCGGTTCTGTTTTTTCGAAAAATATTCCGCACCATGTGCTTGGCAGGCATCCTCCACGACGGTCAATTTGTATTGCGCTGCCAACTCCAGAATTGGGTCCATGTCCGTCATTTGACCGTACAGATGAACAGGGACTACAGCCGTTACTGGCTTTGCCAGCTTCTTGTGAACATATCGGCCGGTCGCCTGATCCTGCACGCAATGCGTTTCGAAGTACCGCCGGAGCTTCTCCGGGTCCATTGTAAACGTGCGCCCATCGATATCGACGAAATCCGGCCGTGCTCCAACTTGCGAAATGGCTTCGGTCGTGGCGATAAACGTATGAGGCACGGTTAGGACGATTTCTCCCGGTCCTACCCCGGCTGCTACGAGAGCGAACCGGAGCGCGTCGGTCCCGCTATTTACGCCTACGCAAAACTGCGCATCACAAAACTCCGCGAACTCACGTTCGAATCCCTCGACCTCCGGCCCTCCAATAAAGCCAGCCGTCTGAAACGCTCTCTTGCACACGTCTAGCAGTTCGGCCTCGAGTTCCCGGTGAGGAGTCACTAGATCAACAAAAGGAATCTTTCCGTTCGGTGTCATCCGTTCACCCTTGATGGGGATGCAATGGAGCGCAGGACCTTCGCTGGATTGCCAGCAACGATTGCGTTGGGGGGTACATCGCGGGTCACAACGCTGCCCGCACCAACGATGGCGTTTTCACCGATCACAACCCTTGAAAGAATGGTCGATCCAGAACCGATGGAAGCCCCACACTTGACCACCGTCGTCTCCACTTTCCAATCCTTTTCGGTCTGTAACTGACCATCGGACGCAGTTGCACGTGGGTAGGAATCATTAATGAAAGTGACGCCATGACCGATGAACACGTTGTCTTCGATCGTAACTCCTTCGCAAATGAAGCTATGGCTGGAGACTTTGCAGTTTTCCCCAACTGTTACGTTTTTTTGGATTTCAACAAAGGCTCCGATTTTCGTGTTATCTCCAATTTGGCAACCGTAGAGGTTAATGAATTTAGAAAGCTTGACTCCGTCGCCCAATTTCACATCGGGACCAATCGAGCAGAATTCGTTCACAGGCGCACCAACTCTCTTTCCTCTGGTATGGAACAATCGGCCTAAAGATGATCCTCAAATAGACGGACTTCTCTCTGAGCCTTGGGAGTGCGATGTACTATTCGGGCAAGCTACCGCCATTAACACCACTAATGGCAATCAGACATTCTTCCTTCATGCTAAGACTAAGTCTAACAAACTAGTTAGCTTAGCTGCAACAAAAGTCTCGTAAGACTGCACGAAATGTATCGCAATCAGACTGCCAGACCGTCCTAGGCTTGGCGAAGAGCCAATTGAACCAAACCATGTCTCAATTTATTGAACACGCGTCGGTTAGTATGAAAGCATGGATGACCAAAGAACACCGCCTGGCTCCATGCTCCCCCACGAACCTGGGACGCAGGAAAATATTTGCCACATCTTGACTAGAAGAATCCCAGCGGCACCTGCCGATGAATTGCAGGCTTGTCCTCGTTTCCTTGTCTCCGATGAAGTTCATGGCGTTTCGACGTGCAGCAACGTTGGCATGGGCAAGGCTGAAGCCAGTTTCCCGCAACTCTTACAGGCCCGCTGCCTCCATGGAGTGCACCGGCTTATTGCCTATTGTGAAGTGGTCGCTTCGGCAGCAAGGGCTGACTTCGGCAGGCCAAATCTGCCGAAGGCGTAGAGTAACCATCCGAAGTGATCGGGGCGGGCCTCATATCGAATTCTGAGGGTTTCGACCTGCGGCCCACGGGGAATGTTGATAAAGCTGAGCGCGGCATCCCAATAATTGGCTATCCGCCGCGTCGGCCCGATGGAATCCCAAATCAAGCCTCGATCCGGATTCCTAAGGTCATCCCCAAGTTCGTTCGCCCCAGCAAGCCAAGACAATCCCTTGTCTATCGATTCGTGAAAGCTTTGGCAAGTGGCTTCTCCCAAGGCAAGGAGGCCAACCGGCGCAATTCCGTCCTGATTAGCGGAAACCACAGGGTATCGATTCACTACACGACAAGCTCGCTTATCATAAAGGAACCACCATTGCCCCATTTGTCCCTGAAGCGCGCGAACCGCGTTCGCACAACTCAACGCAGACTCAAGTGGCTCCTCAATCTGGAATGCCCGTGCAAAAGTTGTAAGCGCGTAAATAGCGTACATCTGATCGGCAAACGTTCCAAAGCGGTGGCAAAAGGTACGCCGAAGCGATCCGGGAAATCCTGCATGTCCGAAGATCGCACCCTCGCCTTGATTGGCCTGGAGCAAATGGTATACATCCACAGCGATGTCTGTCAGATCCGGAAGCGTTCCTAGCGACGCGAGTCGTGCGTGCGCTATGCCTGCCAGAAACCTGGCTAGCCCCCTGGTGGAGGCGTGGCGACCGTCAGCGTAGCCGTTAAGCGCCTTCCAAAGATCCAACTCCTTGAACAGTCTTCCGAGTCTCTCCGGCGCAGACTCGGCCGTGAACCAGGTAAGTAGTCCAACGTCTCCCAGACTACTGACCCAGCGGGTGTCTCCCAAAACCTCATCTCGAATCGAAGCGATGTCAATGGGTGGTGCTGCCCCAGAGTCGGCCAGACGCTGAAGACCTAACAGCGCAATGACCGTGCGCTTCGGTGATGTCCTCTCTCGCCGGAATCCATCCGCGGTCAAAGTGATGCGTCGAGAGAAGAGCTTTTCTTTTTCTTCAAACAACGAGACAAGCGACCGCAGAGCCAGAGCATTTAGTGCAGGAATGTCCAGTTGTGAGCCAGTATTGTGGGCAGGAACGTTGCCCGGCTCGCGAGCGGAAAGGGCTTCGAGAAACGGCCGCGGTGACATTCCGATTCTTGATGAGTTTTCTTGTGTCAAGGACGATTCGATCTAAGAGATTACTGGACTGGAGATATGTTCAAGGGACGACGGATTACCTGTGGTACTTGCGGCAGCTTTGGAGGCTTCCGTGCATTTCAATGCCCGCGGGCGTACCAAGCTTGCTGTCCGGTCGATACTTGTGCTCTCTGGCCGCGCACTTGAAATGTCGGACTCAGCGAGCCGAACGGGATACCGAAGATTGCCAAGTTGAAACTTAAGAGGTGCGGACCCTTCAGGTCGCGATAGGACTCCTAAGCTCCCGTAAATCAAATCCCAAAGCCGTTTAAGATCGGCTCGAGGAGAGGATAGTGGAATCTAGGAACCATGGAGTGTCCAGCCCTGCTCGACCGGTGACATCCTTAGGGATCAGTAAGCGCCGTTGCCTTTTAGAGCCGCACGTGGAGTAGCGAGAAGGATCTTGAGATCCAACCAGAGCGACCAGCGCTGCGAATAACGCAGATCTAAGCGGACCATATCATCAAAGCAGACACTACTCCGGCCGCTCACTTGCCACAATCCCGTTATACCGGGTTTCATCTCGAAAACTCTGCGGCGGTGCCAATCATCATAGAGTTCAAATTCATACGCCAATGCAGGACGCGGGCCCACAAGCGACATATCGCCCCGCAATACATTCCAGAACTGCGGAAACTCATCGAGGCTAGTCTTGCGCAGGAACTTCCCAATCGGTGTGACCCGGGGATCACTCGTAATCTTGTAAACGATGGGTTCGGCCCCGGCCTCGCTCCCGTTCTCCTTCGCCGCATCGCCCGCGATGAGGCGCTGGACGTAATCACGATGAATCTTTGAATCACTATTCGTGTACATTGTACGAAACTTGAGGCACTTGAATCTTGTTCCGAACCATCCCAACCGTTCCTGTTCGAAAATGACTTGACCTTCCGAACCTAGCTTGATTGCCAATGCGATAGCCGCTAGAAGGGGCGAGAAAACAAACAAGAATAGGCAACTTCCCACGATATCGATCCCGCGCTTGATAATGATCGGGAGCCGGTTCTTTGTGGTCTTTTGAGAGTGCTTTTGGAGTATCTTGAAGTCGGCCATTCGATCCGAGGAGTGCGTATCCCAACTTTCTGGAATGAGATGAACCGAAACAACCAGATTGGATACCAACCTGTGATCGAGTTTGTCCCGAAGAGCGGCCATAACTTTGGAGTGCAAGACCTCAGTAATGGGTCTCTTCACGTCCAAGTTGACTTCCGTGAACATCACACCGAGAACCAGGTCCTCCTCGTACCAGCCCATGATGTCGGTCTCTCGCGTCGCATCGGAGACGACTGATGTTAGTCGCTCGAGGTGAGCAGTTCCACTCCCACTTTTGCATACTGCATGTGAATCAACCAGGATCAGTACAACTGGCTTGCGAGAACGCTCCGCTCGGCGACGCTCGCGGTTCAGCATCGCATGGAATGTTTCCTCGCTCAACGCTCCTCCTCGGCAAGCGGACAGATTGCCAAAGCGTGACAGCACCTTTGGGCGCTCTCCCTGTTGCGCGGCTGGTCCTCTAGGAGTGGAGTTCTTCGAGTCGCTATTTCCCATTCCGGTTCCTGTCTCCTAACATTCGACGTAATTGAAGATTTGCGTCCTGTTAAGAATTCCTTCGACAGTTACAAAGTCTTAAAATTTGCAAGCTCAACTGCCCGCCTAGGCAACCACGCCTTGCGGCAAGGGATGCGACATGATCGGCTCGAGAACGGAGGCTCGGGCTGGGCCAAGGGAACTTACGCAGTTCCGATCAATCTCCAACGCGACGGATCGACGAAGCAGCGAGACTGACACCACGATGCGATGATGCCCTTTGAACTTGATCAGAATGCCCTCAAGACCTCTTAGAGCGTCACTCTCGATCCGAATTTTCTGACCGATTTCCAGGTAGGGCCACGGTTCCGGGCTTAAGCCCGATGAAACAACCGTTTGTAGGGCAGTAATCTCTGCATCTTCCACGGGAAGGGGAACTCGGCCACAACCTACAACTGCAAGTACGCCGGGTGTAACAAGGATGGGCAAGCGATTCAGAACATCGAACTGGCAGAAGACATAGCCGGGAAAGAGAGGCGCCTTGAGCTGCATTACCCTGCCATTCCAAGGCTTCCTGGTCACATAAGTCGGAAGCAGAGTCTGATAGCCTTTTCCAGAGAGCAGCAAGGCCGTCGAGTTCTCCCAACGCGTCTTGACTTGGAGGGCAAACCACCTTGTGCCGTCTGTTGAGGGACTTCTCATGAATCGGGGCTCCCTTCGGATCTGAGGACTTCAAACTTGCTTTTACCTAGGCTACCGCCATTTGAGCGACCTGTCGTTCTCTATCTTAGGGCAACTGGCGTGCCAGACTCTTTCTCGGAATCGCTAGAGCCGAGTTGGAGCCTGGTGATTGCAACAGACTGACAAATAAGGCTTTAGCTTCGGGGTCGCACGCCTATAACCGCCGGCTCGAGAACGGTGGCAGTTAGGCGTGGGGACTTGTGAAAACCCTTGCCACTATTAGCTAAGTGGCTTCCTCGATGAGCAAGGATCGTTTCTGTAGTCTATCCTCCATATTTTCATTGTGTTACAGGATACGCAGGGGCCGCGAGCACTGGCCTTGTTGACGAAATCTTCCGATGATTTGCTCTTTGGCTCCTGCAGAACATTCTGCCCTTGGTTCACCGTGGTATTCGGTTCATGATCTTATTGAGACAGATTGAGACAGACTCGTGAGAATACTTGCTGCAGAGTGAACGAATCGGGGAACAGGACCAGAGATCGTTGGTAATGGATCCGTAACAGCAGTTCCTGGTGTGAGAGACTGCGCCGGGCGTCCCGTGGAGTGACTGCGCGAATTTGGCACGGCCTTGTGAAGCTGCTTCTCAGAAATCTTAAATCGGGCAGTGTCGGGCAACGGCGAATTCAGCTGCTGAGATGCACCTGGCGTTTCCAACGCACCTCTCACCGAGTCTCGGTTCGGTTGGAGGCGTGTTTTCCTCGGTCCGGCGCTGTGATTCGGGGCAGCTCGGTGCGCAATCAGCGACAAAACCTGGCCCTCGGGTTGGGTTTCAATCCGTACCGCCTGAAATATTGCAGACTTCTTGGCACCTCTCCCTCTGCACTTTGTACCGGTTTTCGCTCGCCTCTAGGCGCCCCAGGTGCCCGCGGCGTCCCCGAATCATCCCTTCCCGTTCTGGATGGAGCCGTCAGCGGACAGTTCCTCTGCCGGGGAGAGGACGACGTGTGGAATTGGGAAGTATCGCTTGGCGGCAGCAAAGCTGCGGGGAGCAAGACAGAGGAGGATTGCCGCAAGCCTCGCCAGTTGAGTTCTGAGGAAAGGAAACTGGATGCCCTTGCAGGTAATCTGAGACTCGCACACTGAGCATCGGAGCTTCGTAAGTGGGGGAAGATTCCTGTAGGATAGCCTGGGCTTCAAACTGTCTCGGGAGCTTACTCGTTTGAACGTGGAGAATCGAATCGATCGCAGACGCTTATTATTTTACGGTTTGTGGCTCATCCTATCGATCGCCAGCTTCTGGAAACCGATTGTAGGGCTGGTTCGTTTCTCTCTTGCCAATGATAGCGCCTCACATATTGTCCTCATTCCATTCCTAAGCGCGTGGCTAATTTACCTTAAGCAAAAACAAGTTTTTCGGCAGAATTTTTTTGATTACTCTTTGGCCAGCTTCCTGTTCATGACCTCCGCTGTCACTTGCATCTGGACATTGCGATCCCAGGCTTCCTGGACACAAACCAACATACTCGCCGGCTACGCGCTCGCATTGGTGCTCCTGTGGATTTCAGGTTTTGTTCTTTTTTTTGGGCGAGTAGCACTCAAAAACGCGCGCTTTCCTCTGCTGTTTCTTTTTCTGGCGATCCCCTTGCCCAACACATTGCTGAATCGCTCGATCTATTTCCTGCAAAAGGGATCCGCCGAAGTCGCAGAAATGTTTTTTGACCTTGTGGGGGTCCCTGCTCTTCGAGAAGGCTTCATCTTTCGCCTAGCGCACTTTAATATCGAAGTCGCGAGAGAATGCAGCGGTATCCGGTCGAGCCTGGCATTACTCATTCTAGCGCTTGTCGCTGGGCATCTATTTCTGCGCACTCCCTGGAAACAGGCTGTTCTCGTGATTGCGGGTTTGCTGATTATGATGGTCAAGAACGGAGTCCGCATCGCTACCCTGGCGATCCTTGCCGAATATGTGGACCCAGGATTTCTTTACGGCCGACTGCATCATGAAGGTGGCGTGGTATTCTTCCTGCTCGGTCTGCTTCTATTGTTACCCGTCCTCTGGCTCCTTCAGCGCAGCGAGAAACTGACAGGGACAATCGAAAGCGCTCCAACTGCCTGAAATAAATTCAGAAAATGACGGTTTAGAGCGTGCGGCTATCGACCTGAAAAGATTCCGAGCAGCCGACACGAGTAACAGGTTTGACTCCCAGTGGATCTAGACTTTCTTTTCATCCACCGCGGCGGAGCTCTGATAATAATAGCCTTTGTAGGACTCGCTCTTCTCGACGCGATTCAAGACAACCCCAAGCAGATTCTTATCCCGGAATTCAGACGATGCTTTTTCCGCGACTTCAAAAGCAGTCTCCCCGGCTCGTACAACAAAGAGAACGCCGTCGCAGAGATCGGCAAGCAGACTCGCGTCATGGACAGGCAGCGCCGGTGGTGAATCTAGAATGACCCAGTCAAAAAGTGGCGTAACAAGGTCCAGTAAATGCTTCATGCGTGGGCCCAGGAGAAGCTCACTGGGGTCCGAGACTGGGCTGCCGCCAGGAATGAAGCAAAGATTCCCCTCGGCTCCTTTCTGGATCACTCCAATGTCATCCGATTCAGTGCGTAAATAGTCTGTTAAACCGGGTGTGGCCGGAGCACCGAGCACCTGATGTAGACGCGAAATCCGGAGATCGGCATCAATCAAAAGCACCTTGCTGTGGTCCTGCCGCGCGATGGACAGCGCGAGATTCATCGCAACAAAAGTTTTGCCTTCCAGCGGGAGACTACTTGTTACTACAACCCTTTTCAGCTGGCGAGTTCCCGCAATCTGAGAGAGTCGCGAACGCAACGTTCGAAAGCTCTCGGCGCCGGCCTGGTTAATGCTCGCACTGTTGAAAACGTCGATTCTCGGATCGGGTTGCCAATGGTGTCGCGTACACTTCTTCACCAGGTCCTCGAAGCTAAGAACGACAGAATCTCGGTGTTGTGGCAAATCGCCAAGCAATGGCGAAGCCCGATCTTCGGTGGCAAATGTTGTTCGACTGACATCCGTCGCAACATCAACAAAATCCGTTGAAGTTCCGGCGGATAGCCGCGAGGATCGTTCCTGTGCTGCCTTTTTCAGTGCCTCGTGGATCCGGCTCATCGTTTCCTCATGAAGATAGGTGTTCAGGCCTTTGTCGTAACCACGTCGTAAGTCTTCTCCGCCAGCCTAGCCCTATGATTCGCGTGGTTCGCGGCTACATCCAATATCGGGACTGAGACCAATACCGGGAGCTTTAGGGCAAGCTCAACATCATGTTCATTGTGAAGGGACTTGTCGCTGATTGCGATCAGAAAAAGAATCCCCAGGCCCAGAGCAAGCCCAGCCGTTAATCCGCCACCTGCAAAAATGACCTTGTTCGGAAACGAAGGTTGGTCTGGGAGACTCGGCGGATCGTATATTTTAAACTGTTCGCTCTGCTGCTGACTCTCGAGATCCCCAGCGACCCCTGCGCTTTGTCGCTTCTTCAAGAGGTCGTTGTAAAAGTCGAGCGCTGTTTGGTAGTTACGAGTCAACTCTTTGAATTGCTGCTCAACAAGGGGACTGGCCTGCACGCGTCCCTGCAACTGACGAATCTGTTCCTGGATCTGGCTCTCCCGATGCGCCAAATCAGTGATATTGATTTCGTCCTGGTGCAGCTTGGCGCGGAGCTGCTGAATCTGAGGCGGCTCGCTCACGGAAGCCTGCGAAGTGCTAGTAGCCGGCGCATTGTTGTTTGGTGCTGCTGCCAGTTGTTTTTTTAGCTTCTCAATCTGATTCTTCACCTTTATGACGTCAGGATGCTCGGGCGTGTAGCGCGCCTGCAAATTCATGAGTTGGTCTTCGAGAGCGCTAAGCTGCTGTTCCGCAGTCTCCGGATTTTGTCCAGTTTGGGACGCCTTCCAATTCGCCTCCTGCTGACTGAGAACGGACTCTGTAAAGGCCTTTTCCTGGTGCGCGCGGCTGAGCGCCTGGGTATTGGCTTCGAGCTGTGTGTTCATCCCCATTAGGATATTGAGATTGGTTTGCTCTTGATCTGGCAGTTTCCCCAAATTCTGTCGCTTGAACTGCGCGAGCTTTGCGTCCTGCGCATCCAGGCTCTTCTTCGCCTCTTCCAATTGTTGGCTGAGAAAGTCCGTTGTCACTTTCACCTGCTTCTGGCGGTCATCGGCGTTCTGCGCCAAAACCATGGAGGTGATCTCGGTACAAATCTTCTGCGCTGTCCGTGGGTTATCAAACGTGACGTTCACGTAGAAACCAGGCAATTGCCGGCTCTCTGTCCCTGGGGTCGGCGCCATAGGCGTGATCATCACGGCGCTGCGCAACCGCTCGACGAGATCATCGATGTGCAACCGGTCACGGTCTCTCGGGTAAAGGCTGAATTTCTCAATAATAGGCTGCAGCCGTGTGCGGCTGAGGATTTGTTCTTGCATCGAAGCAAGGCGATGATTCAGGTCCTCTGTGACAACTGGTTTGACATAGTCGGCCCCAACCGTGGGCTGCTCCACGAGCACCATGGTCTGCGACGTGTATTTCTTGGGTAGCGCGAGGGCGACACCCAGGCCAGCTGCACTGAGAAGGATCGTTGTGATCGGTAAGATCCACCAGTACCGCCAGAGGACCCTCTTCGCATCGGACGAACTCAGTTCACCATTCCGAACCATAGCGGCCTCTTTACCTCTCCCGTAACGCCGAGCTCAACACAATATATCGTCAACTGAGCCTTCCAAACAGACCAATAACGCAGCGAACTTACCGTTCTACCTACAGCAATGACTAAGCACGGTCCCTGCCATGCGAGGCGGTCTTGCATCCACTCCAGGTGATTCTGGTAACAGCAATATTATCATAGACTTAGAGAAAGCGTGTCTCTTGTGCTCCATAACCATCAGATTGAACGCAACTCTAGGCACCTTTGGAAGTGGAAGTATTCTACCCAAATTTACCCTGGTTTCTTCCTAGGTTACGCGTTCCCCAAAAGGATCTTGCACTTTGGCTCACTTAGCCGGGGGTTCACTCTCTTTTTGTAGGGGTTAACACATTCTTTTTCATACTGTTAGAAGAATTGCAGAAACGGTAGTCTCCTTTACAGCCCTTAGGCCACAAAGTTGCCACAAAACTTACTCGGAAGAGAGTTTGCCTAGAGGCAATATCCTGCACCGAGGGCCTATGCGACGTAAGTCAATCCTAGCGCTATTTTTGGGTTTCTCCCTGTTCGTGACCGTTTTTCCTTCAGGCTGTTCGCGTGATCCTAATGTGCGAAAGCAAAAATTCTTTGAACAGGGAAACCGTGATTTTGACAAAGGCAAGTATGCTGAAGCTTCAATTTCCTACGGCCGCGCTTTGCAGATCGACCCCCGCTTTGTCGAGGCTCATTACAAACTTGCAGAATGCGATTTGAAACAGGGGAGCTGGCTCCAGGCGTATCAGGAGTTGAATCGCACGGTCGATCTCCAGCCGGACGACTGGCCGGCCCAACTAGAGATCGCTCGAATGCTCCTGGCGGCCCGCAAGCCTCAGGATGCCAAGGACCGCGCTCTCTTGATTCTCCGCAGCAATCCAAAGCACGCAGAAGCGCAAATCCTGCTTTCGGAGGCGGACTTCACGTTGGGTGACTTAAAAAATGCTCTTCAAGAAGCAAGACAAGCGACGGAAATGGCACCGGAGCATTCCCTTGGCTATCTCAATCTTGCTTTAATTCAGGCTCGGACCGGAGCAATCAGCGACGCGGAAGCCAGTCTGAAAAGAGCGCAATCCAGTGAGCCATCCTCCGTCACACCGTTGTTAGCCCTGGGGAACTTCTATCAACAGCAAAGGCGTTGGTCGGACGCCGAAAAACAATATAGTGCGGCGATTCTACTCGCGCCCAGGAACCCCATGCCTCGCCTCGCACTGGCGGGTCTATACGTCAGTCAGGGACAGGAATCGCTGGCGGAAAAAAGCCTGATGGATGCGAAACAGCAACTCAGTGATGATCCGGCTGGATATCGCCTCCTCGGTGACTACTACTTGAGCCGAAGAGAAAACGCCAAAGCTCTCGCCGAGTTCGCCGCCCTATCGGTGCAACATAAGAACGATCTTAGCGTTCAAAAAGCCTACGCTCAATTGCTCATCTTGAACCGGAGGTTCGACGAAGCCGGGAGACTGACGGCCGATGTTCTCAAGAAAACGCCCCAGGATGCGGAAGGACTGATCCTGAAGGGGCAATTACAGCTGCAACGGCAGGAAGTCGACGACAGTATCCAGACCTTGCAGCAGGCCCGCAAGAATGCGCCTGACAATGCATTCGGCCATTACCAACTGGGCTCGGCCTACAAGGAAAAGGGTGACTTGCAACAAGCTGTGAGCGAATGGAGAGAAGCCGTTCGTTTACGCCCGGAGCTTGCTGAGGCCTGGGTCTCTCTGGGAGCATATGCCACCAAGCAGGGCGACTGGCGGACTTTGGAGGAGGTCAGCGATCAGCTGAAAAAGTATTCGCCAGATTCGATCGAGGCCTATCTCGAGCACGCCACCGCGCGTCTCAATCTGGGGGACGTTGCTAAAGCTGAAGCGGACCTCCTCCACGTCCAGCAGTTGGCACCCGATAGCCCGCTACCCTATGCAAAGCTGGGCGAATTGCGGCTTGCGCAACAGCGCCCTGCCGATGCGGAAAACCTGTTTCGTCAGGCCCTCACTCACAATCCCAGTTTCCCCGAAGCCGTGGGCGGAATGGTCCAAGCTCTTCTACGAGAGAACAAGCCGGCAGCCGCTTTGGCATTTGTCGCTGACCAGCTTACTCGGAATTCAAACAGTTCTGTCCTTTACCAGCTGCAAGCGGAAGTGTTCATGCAAACCAAAGACTCGGATCAGGCGCAGTCATCTCTCGCTCGCGCGGTTGAATTGGACGACAAAAACTTCCGCGCCCTCGCCCTTTTGGCGCAACTCCAAGCCGCAAGAGGTCAATTGGATCAGGCGATCGGAAATTACCAGCGAGCGATTGCGCTGGCGCCCAACGACCCTCGCCTTTATCTCGCTCTTGGCGGTGCCTATGAGTCGACCGGTAATTGGCAGCAAGCACAGATTACATACCAGAAAATATTGACCATGCAACCTGAGAATGCCGTGGCTTCGAACAATTTGGCGTATTTGATGCTCGAGCATGGCGGTAGCGTTAATGTGGCGCTAACGCTGGCCCAAACCGCCCGCAAAGGTCTTCGTGATCTTCCCAATTCTGCCGACACCTTAGGTTGGGCTTACTATCACAATGGAGCCTTTTCCGCAGCGGCGCCCCTATTAGAAGATGCGGTCAAGAAGGCTCCTGGCAACCTTGGATATCGCTATCACCTCGGGCTGGCCTATCAGAAACTGAATGAAACTGCTCAGGCGCGCGCACAATTCGACAAGATTATTGATATGGACCCGAAATCCTCACTCGCGGAACTGGCCCGACAGGCCTTAAGTGGCACTCGCAGCCCCTGAGCTAATTCACCCATGGCCGCACTGCAACACTATCAGTCAGCGCGGGAGGAGCGGCACAGGAATGCACGCCGAACTCTCTGACGCAAAAATGGAGGAATTGGTTCTGCCCTCGCTATTCTTCGCTTGCCTTGAAAACTATCGGAAAGATCATTGATTCATCCGACTTGTCCGATCGAGGCAGAACTGTCGATTGACCGATGAACGCCTATGGCCAATTCAAAGCAACCGCCGAAAAGGCCGTTCAATAAAGTCTTCTGCCCTTGCCTCCACGTCCTGGCTTTTGATACCTCACGGGTTTGCTTCGCTCGGAAGATCTTAGGTAATGCGTAGACACCCAAGGAATTGACCGCCTTTAAGTTCCGGTTGGCTAGTTCGCGCGAGGGTCACAGCGCCTAAGGGAAAGACTCATGAATCACCGGCATTCTGAACGGCGGCGGCTTCTCTATTGGATTCCTGCGATCCTCGTCGCCATACTGATCTCGCTCTTTTCCACGCACTACTTCAGCGGTGAGGAAACGGGCCGAGTCGTCATGCCCCTGCTCCATTGGCTATTCCCTGGAGCTTCACCCCGCATGCTTCGCCTTTTGCATTTGGGAATTCGCAAGATGGCGCATGTCACTGAATTTGGACTGTTCAGCATCACCATCTTCCACGGAATTCGGGGAGGGCGTATTGGCTGGCGCCTCAATTGGGCCCTAGCCACCCTTGCGATTGCTGTCACCTATGCCGGCCTGGATGAGTGGCATCAGTCCTTCGTTCCTTTGCGTGAAGCCAGATTGCGTGACGTAGCGATTGACGCCCTCGGCGCTGTATCGGCCCAGACTCTCGTCTGGTTGTATGCAAAATGGAAATCGAACTTTGTCGTGCCGCCCGAACATTTGTCGGACTCCAGAAAGGAAATGAGAGGTGGAGCGCTATAAATCAGGGGATGTTCGCTTGTGCCGGGGTGGAGTAAGCGCTCTCGTTGCCGCTCGTGTCTACCGCAGTCGCCACATAGTAGTAGATCAGCCCGTTTTGAACCGTCGCATCGCTGAAGGCTTGCACCGTAACCAGCGAAGTGTTGACCAGAGTGTACGGCCCTCCGTTCACAGTGCCTCGATAGACGTTATATCCAGCCACCGTCGACGTGCTCGCGGTCCAGGTCAAAGCCACCGAATGGGTTTGTGCGACGGTTGCTGTGAAATTCACGCCCGTCACGTTCGCTCCGCTGACACTCACCGCCTGATTTACAGGGCTAAACGTATATCCGGTATTGCTCGGCGTGACTGTGTAGGCTCCATTCGCTAACCCCGTAAATGTATAATTGCCCGTGGCGTTGGCTATCGTAGTGGCGTTGGCAGATCCGCTAAGGGTGACAGTCGCTAGGTCCCCGCCTGCGGCCGGACTGAGCGTCCCGGAGATGCTGAAAGTCGGATTGGCCGTCGCTGTAAAATTCACTCCAGTAAGGTTCGCTCCGTTAATCGTCACAGCCTGATTCACCGGGCCAAACGTGTATCCCGTTTTGCTCGGCGTGACTGTATACGCCCCATTGGCTAGCCCTGTGAACGTGTAGTTGCCGGAACTGTCGGCCGTCGCCGAGGCAGTCGCTGCCCCACCCAATGTCAGCGTCGCGCCGCTCCCACTCGCTGCCGGACTGATTGTCCCGGAGATGCTGAAAGTAGCAGTGCCCGTCGCTGTGAAATTCACTCCCGTAACGTTCGCTCCGTTAATCGTCACAGCCTGATTCACCGGGCCAAACGTGTATCCCGTTTTGCTCGGCGTGACTGTATACGCCCCATTGGCTAGCCCACTGAACGTGTAATTGCCGGAACTGTTGGCCGTCGTCGACGCAGTGGCCGCCCCACTCAATGTCAGCGTCGTGCCGCTCCCACCCGCTACCGGACTGACCGTCCCGGAGATGCTGAAGGTAGCGTTGGCCGTCGCTGTGAAATTCATTCCCGCAACGTTCGCCCCGTTAACGGTTGCATTCTGGCTCGTGGGGCTAAACGTGTAGCCCGTGCGACTCGGAGTGAGTGTGTAGGCACCGTTCGACAATCCTGAAAACGTAAAAGCTCCCGAGCCGTCGGCCGTCGTCGAGGCGCTCGCTGTCCCGCTCAATGTCACCGTCGCGCCGCTCCCACTCGCTGCAGGACTGATGGTCCCAGAGATGCTGAAAGTCGGATTGGTCTGCTGTGTCGCTGTGAAACTCACCCCTGTTGTAACGTTAGCTCCGCTAACCGTTACATTCTGGCTCGTGGGGTTGAACGTATAGCCCGTACGACTCGGCGTGATTGTATAGGTTCCGTTCGACAATCCTGAAAATGTGAAAGCTCCCGAGCTGTCGGCCGTCGTCGACGCACTCGCTGCCCCACTCAGCTTTACCGTCGCACCGCTCCCACCCGCGGCGGGCGTGATTAGCCCGGAGATGCTGTAAGTCTGGGGTGGCGTAGAATTTGGCGAAGACTGCCCGCTAACGAGACCGGAGCATCCCCACAGGAAGAGCACCGGCAGAAGGGTCACCGCCAAGACAAGGGCTTGGCGCGTTCGAGGATTTGCAACCCGCGGATTTGCTAGCCCGACTCGAGTGTCTTTGTTTTGCTCAGTTTTCATCGTCCAGACCCCTCAGACCTGTGCTGGACGCAACAATACCTCGGTAGCTGCTCCAAGGAAACTGATTGGAAGTCTAGTTTAGGTACAGGTGTTACCCTGTCCGTCGGGACCGTCAAAATCTAAGGTTGCCTCGACAAACCTGGCTCCGTCCGCACTTCCTTGAACCTATAACCCCTCTCCCAAGAACCGGTGCAAGAATAGCCTTCTGCACTCAAAAGGTTCCCGTTCATCCGGCTGAGGTTTTCCGCAGCCTGGAGATTCATCCGTTGACAGCTTTAAGTCAAAGAAGAAACCTCGCTGGCTTTGTCGCCCGCGTTCAAGGCTTCAGCAATGCGACTTGTCCTCTTTCACGGGATTGGCGCAGGCACTTCATTCGAGTACACGCTCTCGCCGCCGCTAGAATCGACTGCCGTAGTCACGTAGTAGTATGTAGTGCCACTCTGCACGGTTGAATCTGTATAACTCAGGGTTGCCACGAGTGAGGAGTTGATCTTCGTATAAGGCCCCCCGCTCACCGTGCCACGGTAGACGTTGTACCCTGCCACAGTCGACGTGCTCGCGTTCCATGACAGCCCCACCGAATGCTGTACCGAGACGACGCCCGTTCCGGTGAGAGAAACTGAAGCAGGTGAGCCGCTTGCGTTGCTGACAATCGAGATGCTGCCGCTTACAATGCCGGCTGCCGTGGGATTGAACTGGATGGACAGGATGAGGTTCTGAGACGGAGAAAGAGTGACGGGCGCACTTCCGCCTGTCATTGAGTAGGCTGATCCGTTCAAGGTTATCTGGGAAATTGTGACGTTCGCGTTACCCGTATCCGTGATGGTCACGTTCTGGGGGGCCGAGGAGGTGTTCGTTGTCACGTTGCCGAAGCTCAAGCTCGCCGGGCTTATACCCAGAGTGAAGGTTGCGGCGATGCCTGTGCCGGTGAGACCGACAGAGGTCGGGGAAGTGGGCGCGTTGCTCACAATGGAGATGTTGCCGGAGGCGGCGCCAACTACGGTTGGCAGGAAGGCTACCGAAATCGTGGTCTGTTTTCCTGCGTTCACGTTCAGTGGAAGTGAGAATCCACTGTCGCTGAAGGCTGAACCGGTTTCATTTATTTGAGTGATGGTCAACGTGGCCGTACCGGTATTGGTGATGATCAAAAGTTGGGTCGAATTACTACCGACTACGTCGTTTCCAAAGTTGATCGAGGCAGAACTCACCTGAATGCCAGGCGCCGGGGCGGGATTCACGGTCAGTGTCGCGGCCGCGCTGGTTACAGTCCCGGCGGCGTTGCTCACCGTCACGGTGAACGTCGAGCCGCTGTCTGTGGTCGCGGTCACCGGTGTCGTGTAGTTCGTCGCCGTTGCCCCCGTGATGTTCACTCCGTTCTTCTGCCACTGGTAGGCAAGCGGCGCTGTCCCTCCCGCCACCACCGTAAACGTCCCTGTCTGTCCTGCCGTCACCGTCTGGTTCACCGGCTGCGTCGTAATCGTCGGAGCCACCACTGCTGCGGAGACCGTCAGCGTCGCTTTCGTGCTAGTCGCACTCCCCGCTGTATTGCTCACTACCACATCGAACGTCGATCCACTGTCCGTCGTCGCCGTTGCTGGCGTCGTGTAACTCGCCAAGGTGGCTCCCGCGAGGTTCGCTCCGTTCTTCTGCCACTGGTAGGTGAGCGGCGCTGTCCCTCCCGCCACCACCGTAAACGTCCCTGTCTGTCCTGCCGTCACCGTCTGGTTCACCGGCTGCGTCGTAATCGTCGGCGCTACCGCTGCTGCCGTCACAGTGAGCGTTGCCGCGCTACTCGTCGCGCTTCCCGCGGTGTTGCTTACCACCACATCGAAC